>JADMIO010888877.1_pt1 | contig 58849 bp, 24 predicted proteins | sample 8958161 | NCBI WGS metagenome assembly JADMIO01 (sample SAMN16585339, study PRJNA669376) | soil metagenome | isolation source: Crop rotation soil | place: USA: Cullars Rotation, Alabama | collected 2011
GAGAGAGAGAGAGAGAGAGAGAGAGAGAGAGAGAGAGAGAGAGAGAGAGAGAGAAAGAAAGATATGTTAGTTAACTTAACTTTCACACACACACAGAGCAACTTGCCATGATATTGGTATTTATATTCGTAAACTATTCGCTTTCCACTCGTCGCTTTCGCATTTTGCGTCGCATTTATGATTACGCTAATAAATATATTTATTTACTAAACAGACAATAAATTACATGTTTGCACTTCAAGCATTTCAAGCCAAGAGAGTGAGTATCTCACACACATTTATTCTCTCTTTCTCTCTCTCTCTCTCACTCTCTTTCATGAATGGCATCAAGTTGAGTTGAGTTTAAGTTAATGTTTTGTTGTATAAATATATATATAAATATATGTTTTAAGCGGAAAGAAAATGAAAAACTGAAAGAGAACAAGATGATTCGCTCCGCCAATAACTCAACGTGAAAAGTTTGACATGGCATGGCATGAAAGTTTTTGGAAGAGGAAAATGTTTCCCTCACTCTCATGTTGTGATATATTCTCGTGTGCTTGCATGTGGTGTTAAATCAAAATGTTTTTGAACTTTTTTAACAACTTTCTGTTTCTTTTCTTGCTGTCTCTTTTCACATATCCATGTTTCGTCTCATTCATTTCATTCATACGTAAATCTTCTTACTATTACTTTCATTGATATTACACTACAACTTCAACTTCAACTATTTTCATTTCAATTCATGAACCATCATAATAATGATAGAGGGTTTTACTACTACTAACTACTATCAGGCATTAAGCATCGTATTTGATTATCCATATCTAACGGTTTTATTTCATTCATTTTTTCTTCTCACACTTTTATTACTATCAAAAGAGGAAAAGAGAAAAGTCTTTTGTAGGAAGAAAGATAAGAATACTTTGATTTGCTTGCTTCACACTAAACTGTTATTGCTGAACAAACATCATTATCAATGAAAATATAAATGTGTTCATGATTTTGTGGTGAAAAGTTTTTTACTTGTTTAATAAAATTAGAATAAAACTGTCTGAAGAGGAAAAGTTTCGAAATCACAAATATAAAACAATTGACGTCAAACAATGTTTGTTAAACATAATAATAGGATATTCAAATTAATTTAAAATCATAATAACTTGCTTTAGTTGGACTCACGTTGCAGGTTTCTCACACAAAGTAAAATTTAAAAGTGAAATTACGCCTTTGATCATTTATAAATAGATGAACGTGTAGGTTGAGCAAAGCTTTTTCTAGTTTCATCGAAATTCATGTGAAATAGATGAAATAAATATAAAAAACAGATAAATATACGTGTATAATAGGTTCATTTTCATAACAATTCCATGTTCCACGCGTGTAAACAATATATATAACATTTTCATGAATAACTTTCGGTGGGTTAAGTAAAGGAAAATAATTATTATTGACTCAACACAGACTATATAGATATCAAATTATCATAAACACTTTTTCTAACTTATTCCGACATATTAGCGATAAGTTTTTGACGAAGAAAACAATTCTATTCAATTTGGATATACTAAAATGCTAATATTAATCAGAATTGAAAAAGTATAGCATAAATACATGCAGATATCTATCTATTGATGCATTTAAAAACAAGTAAAAAATGCGATGTTGATGATGATGATGATGATTATGCGGAATGCAAATGAATTTGAATGCACAACCTCAAGATGAGTTGTAGTAAATGTTGATGTGAAGTTAGATATCTGTGATAGTTAGTTCTGCCTGATGGGTTGCTACTGTTGATGAAAATGTGCTATGTTGTGTCAACATTGTTATGTCATACAACTTTTCAGTGAAAAGTTTTCACTGTCAGCAGTAAAGCTGACTCAGCACAGGTGATTGAGATAGTGAAAGTCATTTGAAATTGCCATTCAGCACACACAATATTTCAAAGCATAACTTTCATTCATTATAATTGCCAATTGATGAAATGGCGGCTATTAATACTTTTTGCCAACTTTGAGAAAACAAAATTGCTGTATTTCCCTTGTATTGACCAGACTGGATAGCATTCAGCATAGGTTTATCAAAAATGTGGCGAAATAAAAGTGAGAATCTATTGGACTAGGATTAGCATTAAATAAGCAGATTAACATTCTCAGCTGTCTGTCCAGGACATACGAATTGACAGGAAAGTAAGAAGAAGAAATAGTTTTTTGTATTCATTGAAATGCACTGTCACATTTCGCACGAATTGGCATCAATTTTATGTGTTTTTCTCTCTTTACATCTATCTTTACATTACATACTCTTTTGCTTTCATTTTAACTTTCACTGCCACCTTGACTGGCGAGATATATGATATCCTGATATCCTGATGTAGCATGAAAATATCACGTTCTGTCACTGAAAATTGTGTGTTTCGACTCATCTCATCTACGACGCACATCTGCAACAGTTGTTTGTCTGTTTTACCACCATCAACGAGCTAGTAGAAAAATATAAATATCAATCGCTGCGTTTCAGTTGAATCAAAGGTGTTTTTGTGACTGCAAATGTCAATAGATTTGCGTTAAATATATATAAATATATTCTTATCTAATTGATAGTTACAGTTGGTTAGTTACAGGATCTTAAAAAGTCGGGTTAGTTTTAAGCGTAAGTTTGAGTGTCTAATATCGCGTTTGATAGATTTTTTTATTTGATGACTTTCTTGGTTACATTTAATAGTGAAATTACTACCATCAAGTGTAAAGTGAGGAGTAGAAGAACATCTTGAGTTAAAGGCATTTTATCAGCATCAACAGCAAATATGCAGCCGACAAGCTTCATTCTCCTCCCAGCGATCATTCTATTTATTGGTAATAAAAAATCTTCCTCAATCTTCGCTCTCTCCCTCTCTTTATATCCTACAAGTAAATCCTTTAGAGATTATAAGTAGTTTTACGTGGTAAAATTTACATGCTTCACTTAGCCTCTTCTTTTTTATCAGATTAAACTAGCATTTAGATTGCTTTCCACAATTTACAATGTATAAAGCTATTATTAAACACCAATCTAACCAAACTATTCCATTACTATTACTTGAAATATAAAATTGATAAGAAATTTTAAAACTTACATTCTTCGAATTGAATTCATTTTGCTACTCTCCAGGCTTACAAATTTCATCTGCTCAGTTTTGGGATGTGCTTGGACCAGCATTCCACAACTCGATGGCAAACTTGCAGACCAACATGGCAAACATGCAAAGCAATCTTCAAAGACAAAGTCAACAGCATAATCAGTTCATGAATAATTTTCAGCAAAATTTGAATGATAATATGGCTAAAATGCAGAAAGGAATCGAAGTTTCCACCGCACAAATGCAAGAGAAAGCGTTGGCAGCAGCAAGTGATCCGAATAATATGGTGGTGAAAATTAACATGTAGGTTCAAATGAAATTATTTATTTATTTCAATAATAACAGCATTAGCATTGCCTTTATTGCTATCAGCTAGTTTTTCCTTTCTGATGCGATCTATTTATAATCCATCTTTCGTCATCTTAATGATCTTTTCTTATCTTTATCTTCTTATTTCACTTCTGCTTCATCTATTTTCTTATCTCCCATTTCAATCCGACTTTTTTTCTTATTATACTCTTATATTTCAGCTATCCATGTGGTGAGACGACAATTATCGCACCCAAAGGTTCATTTGTCATTACTCAAAATGGGAATGGTATTAGCATATTTCAATAATTACTACCAACCAATCTGTCCTCTCTGTCCTATCTCACCTTGATGCTGATAATATGCTTTACCACCACCAATGCCATCCATGTCATCCACTTTGACGATAATCAATGTATCAACAATCACTCAAAACCAAACACAACAGTGTAAAGCTGAACGTATTTTAATGTCTGCTATCAAACTTACTAGCAGCAATCAGTCATGAAATCAATTACCCCCTTTATTTCCCTTCTTATTACCCAAGATAATCTCAATCTCAAATCCCACTTTTTATGTGATTTAGTATTTTGTTCAGAAAAGAAAGATCATCTTTCTTGTGTTAAAACTTTAACTTCAAGTTAGTGAGTTAAGTTCCTCTTTATGACTCGCTTGATTATAGTTTTATTTATCTTCTTTTTTTACTTTATATCCTGAAATGCATTTTATTCATTCCATTCTATTTCGAACCGAACCAAACTGAGCTATGAAGCCGTTCAGTCGCCATACGTTTAATTGTTTAATATGCATTGGATAATAACATGCTTTAACTTAACTTAACTTCAAACTACTTTTATCACTGAGTCTGTGTGATGAACGATATTTAATTTAATCTTATGCATAATTTGCACTGCTTGCACAAGTGATTATTTGATTTGTCTCTCTTTATTCATTTCATCTTACCGATTATAATTAATTTTAAATGACCTGAATGTGTATCTGTAATTCATACACGTGTATGATCTGATTGAACATCAGATTAAATCAAAAACTAAAACCTTTAATATTGCATTCGTTTCGCTGCTTTTCCACCAGCCGTTAATTATGCAATACATTTATTAAATAAGATTGAACATAATATTTCTTTCTTTTTATGTTTTTCTTTTCTTTCTTATGTTTTGACTAATGTTTTCAATTATTTGATTATACTGAGAGATTCAGTTGTATTTGTATGAACATTTGAATTGCACCATATTTTATTATGCACAAATATAATTTAATATAATATATTACTTAATAATAGTAATAATAATAATGAGCTATTATATATTGTTTTTTGTTTATTTATAATTTAATCAAGTAAAGTATAATTTTATTCTTAACTTGTTCTAATCAAACTTTCTTATGCAAAGCATTTCATATTCAATTGAGTTCATGAAAAGATACTTTTGTTGCTTGTAATAATACCAATGAATGTATAGATAATTATATACTCTTCTCAGCCAACTCAATTTATATCTTATCAGCACATTTAACCTAACACACACCGATTTAAACAGAGTTTTCAGAAATGTAAAATTATTTATCAAATATCTAATCCGGCCGACACGCAAACGCCTCTTCTTGAAATAATAATCTTTTCGATTCGTATTTGATATGTGATTGATTGGGATTTTCTTTTTGTTAATTATAAATTATTCGGTAATCAAATTACTTCGCAAAATAAAAGTTTAACTACTATAATTTATTGTGTCTTAAGTACAGGTTTTGCAATTGAAAATATCTCAGCTGAGCCTGTAAAATTGTCTGACAAAATGTCTCGCATTAGTTATATTAATATTTATCAAATTAAGCAGAATTAAGAATAGTTTTCTTTAATTCATTCAACAAGTCAATCATTATTTTGCTTATTTTACGATTTAATTATGTATTTTATTTTGCTTTGCTTTGATCGGCAAATAAATTAAACAATCATTTGTTTATTCATTCATTACATGACTTGAAGTCTTTCCTTGAAGTTTAGCATGAGTCATTTGAGATTACTCTTTTCATTAATGGTGATTGCAATAGCAGATATAATTAAAATATTCAATTCATTTATATCTAAATTACCGTTTTAATATATTTATCCTTATGATTTGCATCCAAATGTTATATCATTAACATTAATCTGATTGTTTTATTGTTTCTTTTTATGATGATTACGATTGTTTCTGCTCTGCTAACTCTTTTGTCGGACACTTTTCATTGCAGCAGCAGTGCAAATGTTATTTAAATTAAACAAACATTATTATTCTTAAAGTCTGACATGATGGCTATCATGATCATGATGAGTAGAGTCGATAATCTTAATCCCTGGCATTCTTAACTCTTGAGTTATGAGTTGTCAACGCTAATGCATTCGCATGAATGCATACAAACATATTACATGTATGCTTATCTGTATGACAAAACTTGTCTGAAGTAAGCAGTGATTCTAAGTCATCTCAAGCTTATATCACTCTAACTCTTCTTATCATTCAAATATTTAAAATTTTTTGTTGTTTTATTTCTTTAGTTTGTTTTTCTGTTTAAATTCTCTCTATCTCTCTTTCTCTGGAATATTTGACAAAGTAATGGACTGCCTGCATTGCAATCATTTTCCTGTAAAAATATTACCTTAACACGTATATTCACACATGTATCATGCATGTAATATGTGAAAAAGAATAATAATAATTTAGTTAACCAAAGGGTTGGAATTTTTAATGATTATGATGATGGAATGCAGTAAAAAAGAAAGAAAAAGAGAATGGTAAGCAATGTGGATTATCAATGATCATGCTGTTTGTCTGTCTCTCAATCGGGTGAATGAATATTTTGGCAATAACAATTTGTATCACTAAAATGATAATGATAATGGTAAGGTTAGAGTTAAAAGATGAATGAATGGATGAATGATTTAATCACCTCGGTGTGCTGCAAACTTGGGGCAACTGAGTGAACTGAGTGAAAAAAGAACGAAATAAAGTACTTGTAAAAAGGCTTACATTGTAAGGATAAGGAATATTCGCAAGATAGTATGATATTTTGGCATGTTCATGTGCATGTGCTAAGCTATCATACAATCATCATCTCACAATCACTAAAGTGATTTGTCTCTCTTCTTACCACTCCTTGTTGTTAAAACTCTAAACTTTTCAACTTCTTTCTCTTCTTGTTGTTGTACATTAACTTTAACTTTAACTTTAACTTTTTTAACTCTTAATTTGATCGCAACACGCATAACTTTTATTTTAAGTTATGTTACATTACATTGCCATCGATGTTACGGGAACATACAAGTAGAAGAAAGGAAAGCAGATAAAGAGCAAGCATGACATAAAAAGTGAACATCATGAGCCATAAAACATAAAGAGAGAAGGAAAATGAATATAAGTTTCGCCTCTTTGAATATTCTATGCCATGCATTACCACTTTTGCGGCTACAGAAGTTCCTCTCCCGTTTGTCTCCTTTCTTTTTTATCTCCTCGTTTTTCTCATTCTCTCTCCTTCTCTTCTCACTTTTCTCATTCTCTCTCTCCTTCTCTCTCTTTCCTTCTCTTCTCACTTTTTTATTGCTTTTTCACCTTGTGTGAAACGATGTGTTGTTAATACACGCTGCTTATCCATGTCTATTTCTATACGCTCAAAACAGTTTTGTGTAATGAATTTTTTTATACTTTTTATTTCTTTACACTTGAACGAATGAATGAATTGAATGTGCGATGCATGATGATATACGTAAGCAAAATAATGTTAGTGTTTGCACTGTATTGTGTTGAATTGTGTTTCCCATTATATTACCTAACATGAAAACCCACAACACAACACATCACATCATACATCCATCTATCCTACACGTTTGAAGCACTTTTTTGTCGGCGTTCAAAGCTTTTATGACCACTATAATTTTCCCCTTATCGAAACTTTGCTCAGTCAATCTTGATGATGATGAGCAGAGTAAATGCAAGCAAGTCTAGAAGCCCGTCAAGAAGATCATCGGGAAAAAAGAATCAAGCAATCAGACCATTATGATGATAATGTTGAGAAAGATGTTAATGGTGGTGGTGAGAATGCATTTCATCTATGATTACTCTGTTGAAATTAGAGTTGAATTCAGTTCAGAACTATTTTAAACGAGACAAGAACGAGATTTAGTTTGTTAAGTTTCGTTTTGATTTTAAAATTATTCAACAACAAATCAAAGAGATTTAATAAGAGATTTATTTAAAATTAGGTGCAGCAATAACGAGATACAAAGCAAGTAAAGCAAAGCCCAAGAAAAAAAACATCACATCTTTGACTTAATAAATTACAAACTCATGATGCCAATTAGCTTTCTCTTTGCATGATTCTGACACTTTTCTTTCTTTTTCTTAAACTTCTTCCTCCTCACACTTCATGTTATTATTTTCTCTTATTTTTTCTCTTCACTGTTTTCTCTATTCATTATAATTCATTCTCTTCTTATTATTATTTTTCTTCTTCTTTTTATGGAATGCTTTTTACCCAATGAAAACATGATAATAATAAGAAAAGACAAACTTGCAATCACTGAGCGTGTTAAATAGCCAGAGAATTAGTTGTTGCTGCTTGTTTGATGCAATGCGATTTTGCAATTACATTTGCAAAACTACATCTGTAAAACTACATCTAACACTATACTCTCCTTCGTGAAAGTACAATTGTGTTGTTGCTTGCTTGTTGCATTTGTTTCTGAAAGATTTGAATCTGAAAGAAACAATTAAATGCAATTAAAAAGTATCCCACATTTGGTGTGACAATTTGTTTCACATTAAATGTGTATTTACATGTATTCTCTACTCTCATTTGAGAAGACAGATGAGTTTCATGCAATTCAAACGTAACGTAATGGCTCTTTCCGTTTGGCTTATTCCATCCCATTTGCCATTTCAATACACTATTTCACTCATTTCCTTGCCATCATTACCACGAGTGATCATGATTTTAATGGATTTAATTCTATTTTCTTTCTTTCTCTTTCTTTACTTCTTCCTCTTTTTTCTTTGTCTTTTCATTCTCTACGTCTACTTTTCCATTTTACTCTTTCACACAATTTGTCGACATAACGATGATAATGTCGGGGATCATCATAATCAAATGGCGAAAATGAAAATTTATTACTTTTATTACTTTTCTAATTATTACGTGTCTTGTTTTATGTGTTTTATATATTTAGTTGCATCACTGCAGTAGATTGTCAGTTCCTTTTTTTTGCTTTTATTTGTTAACTCCCAAGTACTAGTAGATTTAGTATTTTTTTTAGTATTCACAACACCAACAACATCATGGTGTTGTCTTTTCATTTCCACCACCTATTAATGTCCAAATATCGTGTTATTAGCATATAAATTAAGTTAAATATCCTTCCAATTTATTTTTATTTTCTTACCTTTTCCCTTTAATAATAATAATTTAAATTCTCTCTTTCCCTCTCTCTATCTTTCTTTTCCTATTTTCTTCTTTGCTCACACACATTGTGACACACAATCATTGGATTGCACAACTTTGTGTGCGAAAAAATGCGAACCAACTAACACATACTTATTTAGTTGGTTTCTAAATGTTGCACAGCCAAAATTGCTATTGCTATGACTATATTTATTTGAGGCAATATATTTTAAAACAAACTAACTTTTCTTCCACTGCCACTCTACTTCCCATTCCCATTTCATTTCTCATTTATTCTTCTTCCCATCTCATCTTCATGCATAGAAATCTTCTCTCTCATTCTCTCTTTTGCCTATTCGTTTGTTTCGGTTCAATTCTGCTTCAAAATGGGTTCATTCGGGGTTCAATTTGACTTGTTTCGGTGTTTCTCTTTCTCTCTATCTTTCTCTCTCTCTCTCTCTCTCCTTGTTCTCTCTCATTCTCTCTCATTCTCTCTCCTTGTTCTCCATTTCTCTCTTTCATTCTTTTTCTCTAACTAATTCTGTTGAGTAACCAACTAGCAGTATATCTAATGATAATGATGGTGATATTCCATCCTTCTTCTTTTACGCGCATTACATGTACTGTCACTGCAATTGCGATAGCAATGTATTTTTGAGGCCCAAACTTTTCAACTCAAACCAAACCGCTCTTTTCTTCATCAATGTAGCGTTGAATGAGTGATACACTTTGTACTTTACACTAGTTCGTTGGTTGGTTTCTTGAGGAAGAAGAAGAAGAAACAAGAAAGATGTTACTATGCGATGCATTAACATTACCATTGCCATCGCATTGCTCATGCTGATGAAATGAAACTTTTTTACGATAAATCTCGAAAAAGAGTCTTCAATTTCGGGATTCTAAGAAAGAACGCTATTCGATCATTCTCATCACTCTTTCTGACACTCATTTAGCAGAACTAAAACTACTATCATCTTCTTCTCTTTCTTACTTCTCTGTTATTTCCTAAAATGCACTTTGCAATTTTCTTCTTTTCCTCTTTTCCTCTTTCTTTTCAACTTTTCTTTCCAATTCAATGATTTACATCTACCTTATTCTCAGCCGAATTCACCATTTTGTGAATGAAATTAAACTAATGCAATTAGAGTGTGTTATCATCTTTCTTCACTTTAAGTTAGTTTAAACATGTTTTCTTGTGTGACGAGTTTTTTCACATTTGTTGTTGTTTGTTGGTTAGTATTTATCAGTTTTTCAGCTTTTTTGAATTCTTTTGAGTCTTAATATCTACCTAAAATGATAACATTCATTCCTAAAATGTTACATACATAACATTCTCTTTGGCTTCTCTTAGATCATTGCTAACTATTTTAACCTGTTATTCTCAAGCTGGCATTCGCCCTGCAGTCAATTGAAGTTCGTCTTGTCTTGTTGTTCACCGACAATGACTGGTTGGAAATTTCGAGTAACATTATTATCATAGGAATGAATGAATGAAAGGAGAGGAGAGTTTTTGGCATAGAAATAGTTGGATGTGAATAAAAAATGAGGTGAACATGAAGAGAAGGAGAGAGAGAGATGAGGTATGTGGTTGAAGAGACAAAAGAGGAATTCCCTCTTCTCTCCTCAGCTCCTCTTTCTCGACACACAAAAAGAGACAAGACAGACAAGGGTAGGAAAGAGTAGAAGGTAAAGTTAATGATACATCGATTATGGGGTGATCTTGAGATGGAAGAAAAAAATTACAGCAACGTATATAAAGCGGTTAGCGGAAAAATTGAATGAGAAACAAAAAGTTTGAACCGGAAAGCAAGTGAAGGAAAAGGAGAGGACAAGAAGCTAGTGATTACAATATGGGTGTGCTGGCAAAGGGTAGAAGGCTATTAATTAACTACTATTAATCACTCATCTCACCCTTCAATTGATAGATCGGGCTTGATCAGGCTAATATAGTGAGACTTAATGTTATAGTTGAAGTAGAAGTAGAAGTAGCAACAACAATAAGTATTTCAGACCATTTGAGTTGAACTCTTCTTATATAATGTATTATATAATACATTATGTGCTAAGCTAACTTGTAATATTCTTTTCATTCATTCATTCTTTCTCTCATTCTTTCATCTCCCATTATTCATTCATCTATTCCATTGCATTTCGATTCATTTCCTTTCCTTACTTCCATCCATCTATCCATCCATTCATTTCATTCATTCGCCCGTTCATTAGTTGTATTACACTCACTGTTGCTAATGCTAACTCACAACAGTTTGCTTGACGCTATTCTTCTTCTCCTTACTCTCTTTGCTTCTCGATTGGTTTGTTTCTAAACGTTGCTTGTTGGTTAGGTTAGGTTAGGCTCTTTTCATAAATTATCACTAAAAGATCATCAGATCAACAGATGGTTTGAACACTAATGGTAATTCGAAGAGCAATAGTAACTAACTAACAGTGAGCTGAACAAGAATAACTTATATCTTGCGCAACAACTACTTGTATTTCTATTTCTATTCATTGAAAGGAAGAAAAAGTAAGAAAAGGTAAGAGTGGAGAGGATTGGAGTGAAGTGAAGTGAAGTGAAGGCTGGAGGTAGAAAAGAATTGCAAGGGAGAGACAAGTAGAAATAAAAATAGATTCGATTGCGTAACACAAAACAGCATAAAACACATCTCACAATGCAATCACACAATCGGAAACATTGTGTTGTGCGAAAGTGCAGCAAAAGAGGAGCGAAGTTGATTTTAAAGCAGCAGTTGAAAAGTAGAATGAAAAAAAGTAGTAAAGTTAAAGTACTCGTTTGAGAGAGGGAGAAGGAGAGAAAGGGAGAGAAGTTTATTTCAATTTCAAAATGCTAGCGTATTTTTTTTCATTTCATGTTTCTGGTTGAAACGAACGCTCAAATTATACTTATATTTAAGTGATATTACAGTTTATATGATAGTTACTTGCTTGCTAAAGTGGTAAATCTTATACGGAATTATATAATAATAGTGAGAAAGTGACACCCTTGCAAGACACCCTTAATAATGGTGTTGTTCATGTCTGACGATGCATCATGGCATGCTATATTATGCCAGTCTAAATTGCAATATTACATTGCATCACAAAGAGTAGGAGAAGAGAGAGAGCATAAATTACCATAGTTAGCTGGAAGGAAATGGTTCAAAATGTTATTCGGAATTGCATTTCATTTCATAGCATTTTTTGAAAGAATTTTTAACTGGAAATATGAATCAAGTATGTATGAATCACATTCTCACTCCCATGCACACATTCTTATATTCTTCTTCATATTCACCAGCATGTGCAACCAAATGATATCATCATAACCGTATCGTGTATCATATAATACCATTTCATATCCTCAATGCACTGCATTCCTTATTTCTCTTTTCATTTTTCTCTTTCTTTTTCCATTTCACTCTTATCTCATGCATATTCATGTGGTGCGTTCATTATAAGTCTTCATTATAAATCTTTATGAAAGTATGTGCATCATGATGAGTGCAAACAAGCCTTGCCTGATGATGTTATGATTATGCTGATGTTTATTTTACAATCATAACTGGCAGATAGGAATGTCTGTCTCACACTGTTGAAGTTGAATCACATTTTAATCGTTTAGATAACCACAAAGACACGCACACAACACACAATCAGACTGCCATGCACTCTTTTCTGTCTCTCTCTGTCTCTCTCTCTCTTTCTCTCTCATTCTTTCCTTCTCTCTCTTCTCACCTCTTTTCTCTTTAACTCTAACTCTGGAGGTTAACCATCATCATTCCAGCTAATCATTTATGTCTAGTCATGATTTCTTCTTCCTATCCTTTCTTCCTCCCTTCTTCTCTCTTTCCCTACTTCCTTTCTCCGAGTTCTATGCCTCTTCTTCTTCTTTCATTGCATTCATTTATTCATCCTTTAACTCAATGAGAAAGAATAGGAATAAGTGAGGTGAACTCGCTCACTTCATCTTTTCTTTTTATTCTAGTGTTGTTGCAAACATTCTTCTTGTCTTCTCTCTTCTGTCTTGTCTTTCTCCCATGCTCTCTCATTCTTGCTGCTTCTATTATTTCAATCCAATTCTTGGAAGTCTGACATGAAGAGAGGAAGTGCGTGGGATGAGAATGACGAGTTCTATCTTATAGTCATGATAATGGTAATCGTTCTATTGCTCTCGTCTCTTCTCTTCTCTTCTTCTCTCTCCCTTCACTCTTTGCATCTCATGGCGTGTTGTTTGATGAATAACAGCAGGTCATATTCCTATTTCCAAAGAGAAATATTCCTATTTATCCTTAACTTGTTTGCTTTAACATTCTATTTTAATTTTTGTTTCAATTTCATTTTTTCTTCTGCCTTTTTCTGCCTTTTCCAGATAGTTTGATATCACCATATCTGTTTTGTTGTTTTGCAGCATTTTATTTTATCATCATTTCATTTCGGCATTTTTCTTTCATCTTTCAAGTTGCGCACTTTCATCAAGTTGGAGTTTCTCTTTCGTCATTACATTTTAACTCCTCCTGGAATTCCAACAATTTCTATGATGTGATGACGCAATTCAAATAAAATGAAGAAGAACAAGAAGTGGTAGTAATAGAAGTGGTAGAAGTAGAAGAGAAAAGAAAAGACTCTTTACATGCCTTTCATTTTTATCATTATTGCATGCACTTTATGTCGATTTAATATTTGGTATGATGTCCTGTATCAAATGAGAGAGAGAGAGAGAGAGAGAGAGAGAGAAGAGGGAGGGAGGGAAAGGGAGGGAGAGAGAGAGAGAGATAAGCTCACCTACACGAGTCTATGTTCTCATCAAGAATCAACTTGTTGATTATTAAATACTAAATAAATTATTAGCATAAAAATACTAGTATTTCATATCTATATTGAGACATTAATATTATTATTACTATCATCATCAAAGACATCAAATAGACAGATGAAGAAGAAGAAAACAAGAAGGAGAAGAGTTTAGCCATAGTAGTAAGTTAGCCTATCAGCAAACAAGCCTGAATGATGCAGTTAAGTTAGTTAAACTAACTTAGTTTGCAATTCAAATAGAAATAGGAATGTCTATCTAAATGTCTGCTAGAGTCTATATTTAACTAATATATTACATTTATAAATCATAGAAACACATTCAAAGACAACTCTCTCAACAGCATTCATTCCCCACCGGATGATGATAGATGAATGCTAATATTCCATTCCGATTTGCAAACTTGTCAACTTCTCAAACCTCCTTCTTCTCGCAAGTACAAGAAGATACAAGAAGTATTACATGAAAAACAAGAAGAAGAAGTTCTTCCCAAGTGTCACTTCTATGTTGGTTTCAAACACATGCATGTGAAGCATGCGATCATAAGAAGTTTGATGAAGAAAATGAATATTAATATCTTAGTGTTGTTGCTTCACCTGAACATTCATTTGAGCATTTTTATCACTCAGATGTGAGTCTACCTTTTCTTCACTTCTTTATTTCCTTCTTCTTCTCTTATTAAAATCAAGCAAAATGATGACGTTCATGAGAAACTATTTAAGGATATTTGCATATGTGAATATAGGTGAGTATAGATGAGTATAAGTGAGCGTTTTAGGTGCATTCATTTTTCATCCTTTTATCATGCTTTTTCCATGCTTTTTTCATGCTTCTATCATGCTCTTTTCATGCTTTTTACACGACCAATTTCTCAACAACTTTTTCAATTCCAATAGAATCGAATTAACATTAGTGAAATGATATGATAAATTAATCTATTTTCTCTTGGCTTATCTCACTCTTGTCATTGTTGCCACTCGTCCCATCACATCAACCCATCAACTCACCTGAGAGATATAATGATATCGGATATAAAGTAAAGTGGAGTGACAGATGAAAACCTCTTTTTCATCCTTTTCGTTTGATCATCATCATGATCAGGCATGAATTTGGACAATTTATCTTCTTATTGACGTTAATAAAAATAAATTATATAATATAAATATATTAGTGACATGCATAGGTAGGAAGAGAGAGAGAGAGAGAGAGAGAGAGGCAAGACATCAGATATACGGGAAGCAAGTTCAAGACACTCAAACTATTCAATCAATAAAACAAGACGTGAAAATACGCGTCAATGATTTCCATTATTAATGTCTTGTTTGATTTCTGCGAGCGATAAGTACTAATATCATCATCGATTACTTTACTTCTCAATTAAATATTATTTATCATCGGAAATTTCGCATATGTTCTAGTTAGCTTAGATTAATTGGTTGCCATAAAGCATTAAATTTTTCCAATTTTGGAAACGAAAAATACTTTAATCGTACATAAAACTAATAAGGGAAAAAATGAAATCTTTTATCGCTCAAAGACTTAGACTCAACTAGAATATTATTTGTTGTGCAAGCAATTGAAAAATGGCATAATAAAAATGTTTCGCAACATATAACATAATACAGACAAGTGTTCAAGTATAGTAACAAGCAAGGTGGAATGAAATGAGAAATATTCACATGAATGATTGCAATTGCATATGTGAGAAGTGAAGATGAAGTGAAGTGAGCTTAGTTTAGTTTAGTTTGAGCTAAGTTTAGTTTAGTTGAAACAGTTTAGTTCACCAACTTATGAACTAACAATTGAATATGTTTAAAAGATCATTAGCAAGCAGCAAGTGCTCGCCAAGAAGACATCCATCTATTCAGTTTCGCACTCTGTCAAACACAATTGAACGATGAAATGAAAAAGAAGTGCAAGAAATGTAAATGCAGAAAAAATGAATGTGTGAATATGAGTGAGTGAGAGAGAGAGAGAGAGAGGGAGGGGAAAGAAAGAGAAAGAAAGAGAGAAAGAGTGTGAATGTGTATTTGAGTGAGTGTAAAGATGGAAATGATAATGAAATGGATTGTGTTAGACACAATTAGAATCATAAAAAATATGACTGATGATTGTAATAATAATAATTTGGTCAATTAGACACCTTTCTTTCTCTCATTCTCCTTTTCTCTGTCGGCTTGCTTGCTTGCATTAAAAATATATATGAAATGCTCGCTCGCATATTATGAATATTCAATTGAAATCATCATAAATGCAAATTACAGAGTGTTGAGTGAATCAAACCGGAAAATTGTGCGTTCCAGACTAATGAAAAGCAAACTTGGTGTAGGTAAAACTTGAAGAAAGCTAGAGAAAGAGGGAGAAAGAGAGAGAGAGAGAGAGAGAGAGAGAGAGAGAGAAACAGAGAGAGAGAGAGAGACAGACAGAGAAAGGCAAGGAGAAGAATGGAATATAATAATATTATAATAGATTGAATCAAGTGGAAAGAAAGAAATGAAGAGAAGAATAGAAAAGACGCAAAGGAAGGAAGAAAAGGGAGGAAGAAAGAAGAAACAAAATGCAAGACAAGAGAATCCTCTATGTGAGAAGAAAACATTAGATGATTTTGAGAAACAAGAAAAAAGGTTAATAATAATCACAATCACACACTCATTTCACTCCTTCAGACAGAAATAATGATTTTTGCAAGATCATTAAGACTCAATTAAGATAGCTAATAATAATAAAAATTTCAGACAGACAGACAGACAGTGAAATGAATTGAAAATGAACGAGAAGGGCAAGTGGAAATGCTAAGTGAATTGATGAATAATGATTTTCATGCTAATAATCATAGAGAGAATGATGATTGAATGGTAAGCTAAATGGAAAATCATGTCAGACAACCAATCAAATGCAGTGAATTGATGTTTTTTGTTTAATATAATCTATTATGTGTATCATCAAGAATGCCTTCATTCATAATTCATAATCAATTGTGAAGTACAATGAACGTTTTATAGATTTTATAGATTTTTTTTATACGAGCAAAACAGACGATGCATGATCAATGATTGAAGTAATCAATGTAATGATAAAACGCTGACATTTCATATTTTAAAATCAACTTTTTATTTAATCTTAATTTATAGTTATTATTATCTTCAGACAGAAACGCATCTTATAAAATTCCCGCAATAAAATTTTTACGATGGCTACTAGTAAAAATAGAAGATATTTTCTACTAAAAAGCACTCTTTCGTGTACTCAAAGTAATGAATCAAGATAAATTGATGATAAATAACACGAAATAAGATAAATGCGAGCAAGCTGTGAGATTAGCAAATGTCCATAGTAATTCAGAAGCGAAAAGTAAAAAAGCATAAATGAATATTTAAAAAGAAAGCAAGCATAAAGCAAAAACAACAGACTATTACTGATTGTTGAGTTGACGCGATTGGAATAATCAAGATTCTTGTACTTGTTAGCAACTTGATGCATGACATTTCTAAAATATTCATCAACTTGCTGTTCTTCGAAAGCTGTGATACCAACTAAGAAAGAGTGATATTTGTCACTTGAAAACCAACGTTTGATTATAATAATAATATATGAATCTCATTGCTTCTCTTCTGAAAATTGAATCCATTCGTCTGCCATTACTCCAACTCGATCGAGAGGAAGCTTTTTCTCTTTGACTTTGGATGATTTGATTCCGCAATTATGTTCAGATGGAGGTCACTTTCTATTTTGCTTCTCTGATTTCTCCTTCAATAATACCTTATATTTTGAAACACTCTATGGAATACCATAATACTTTCTACTTTCTTCTCTCATGCGATGAAATACCAGGCAGATGCTTTTTAGCTAGTTTCAATTCCATGATCGATTTTACTTATGAGTTGGTTTGTCTCCAGTCCTCATCATAAAGTCAGGGTAGGATCTTGAAGCTTTTCATCATTTCATCATTGAAATTCTGACATTCTTCTTGGTCTTCGCATAATCCAAAGCAATTGAAATTTTTTACAAAGTTGAAAGCATTTGTTGGAGAAAATGCATCTTTACTTTTTACCAATGAGATCTACCAATCGATCAGTTCATGCCAAGTGAAAAGTAGCAAGAATGCCAACTTGATTCTGCATGATGAATGACGAGTAGAACGAGAGTATGTCTCGATTCTCAACTGGCCTGTCAAGTGTGAATGCTGGCAATGATGGAAACTTTCCTGTATGAAATGATTGCAAACACATTGGCGTTTTATTCTCGAAGTAAAGAAGTCATTTGTGCCAACAGATCACATATTCAGCGCCATCCAGATCAGATAGAAGTTTATTTCACTTCTTTAACAAGAGAGACAATTTAATAAATCATTGCCTTAGATCCAACCATCTCATCAGGATGAGATCTGCCTCCTCTCGAAGGGAAAACAATACAGTTGAAGGTATGATGCAATGCTGGCACGTGAATAGCTTGCAGCTTGCGAACATCTGCATGTCTGCTATCAGAAAAGAATTAGTTAGAATTGTAGTCTAGTTTAAGCTTGACAAAGTTTTAAAAAGTTCATTTCATGTAACTTACATGCAAGGATATTTAGTGACCAACATATCTCCTTTTAATATCTTCTTCTCTCCGCTTTGATGACTAAACTGGACAAACACATGTCCATAATTCAATGTTCCAGTTTCATTCAACACACCAAACATCACTCATCCAAATTGGGTTGGAATGGGAATGCTCGCTTTGTGTGTCTAATTGGAGATTAATTGGAAATGAAAATGGGAATGAAAGATAATCGCACAGAGTGGTGAGTTAGTAAGACACACTTGTTGCATTCAATTTGAAATGAATTAGAAGTGAAAAGTTTCACTGTCAATATCAATACGATCCCTCACTGGCAAAAAGACAACAGCAATGGCAGAAACACAAACGCACGTGTTTTCTTCTCTTCATCTGGTAAATCACCTATTGGATCAGCTCAAGCAAGACAATTATCAAAAGATCGACAAGAAGATTACCGAATGGTGTTCTACCAACGAGACATGTCTAGATGAAGACTCATTCAACCATTTATTGTGTTCTCTCCTGTCCATTTACTCTCAACTACGCAAGTTAACACACTTTCACTCACTTGTGTTGAACATCACCAATCCATCGACAACTAATGTCTCACAATCACAATTAACATCATCATTGAGTGGACAATTTAGCCGAGAGTATGGCAAGTGTGTGAGTCGACTGTCTGCCTCACAATTGGGAGAATTATGGAAGATAATCTGTGATGCATTCAATGATACGATTGTCATTCACATTCAACTGTTGGCATTGTTGTTGGCACATTTGCCTCTTCAAGATGAGAGTCTGGCGAGTCAGAGTTATATGAGAGATCAGTTTGGAGTGCTCTTTGAGTTGACCAAAGGATTGCTGGTGAAATCAATGGGCCATTTAGATGTGGAGAAAGAATTTGTTTCACGTGATAAGACAAATGTGTCTGCAAGTGTAGTTTCATCACTCCTAGAGTTGTATAATGTATTTGCTTCATGTCATTACCAGAAGATGGTTTACAGTCAAGATAAGATGGACAAGTTAGTGGAGAAGTGGATATCAAGTGAAAATAATTGCGTAGCAAGTTCAGGCTCGCCCAGGAAGAAAAAGAGAAAGTCAATTGGGAAAGGCAATTGGTTGGACATAAGCTTGTTATTAGATTTAGATCTCAATAACTCAGAACATGCTGATGCTAACAAAATGCTAACTCACTTACTTTCCTCTTCTGATGACTATTTGAGTGCCAAGTCAAGGAAAGCTGCTTTAAAATTGCTCACTTTAAAGGTTTGTTGTTTTCATTAATTAGTTTCATTTTGTCTGATAAATGTTTTTCTAATCTTTTTTCTATCTTTTCAGCTTCAACTTTCTCTTTTCATCAGCAATTCACATGCTTCTCCATCGTCACTTGATCATTCAATTCAAGAATTAACCTCTGCCATCATTGAACACTTTTCATCAGACATATCTCTTTGGACTAGTCAAGAGATGAACGTAATCATACCTCTCTTGAAACAAGATCAGATGATGTTAATGTTTGACTCAATCTTGCGTGTTTACTCCACTCAACCAGCAGATATAGCCAACGAAGATACAAATACAATTGAAATCGAAAGATTCATGACAAGTGACGATTTGATTGGTGAGTCGAGTGAGATGCAGTGTGCTCTCATTGGTTCCATCTGGAGATGTGTCGTGTCTTGTTTGAAGAAGAAAAGGGAAGAATCAAAGTCTAATATTGAGTTGATTTCAATCATCTCTCAGTTATATGAAGATGAAAGAGGTGGAATGAGTGATATTTGGTTGAAAGAGCACAACACAACACCAAATGCCAATCAATCAACAAATTGCAATGAAATGTGGACTCACATTACTCATTTAGGGAAGCAATTAGAGGGAATGATGTTGCAATCACATGAACCAATTGAATCATTTTCAGGGTTGCATGAAGACGAAGAGAATCAGAAGAACATCAAGAGCATAAAAGTGCCAATTCATGTCAGTCTTTTATACATTCCATTAGAATATCTCTCACCTGGTAATCAAATGAGATATCTCATTGGTGTCTCAGCAATTTTGTTTGGATTTAAATATGATGAAAATATGGATGAACAATTCCTTCATGATTGTCTTGACACGATGCTTCTGATATTCGATGGAGTGCGAAGTGTTTGGTTCTTTAATTATATCAATTTCGCCAAATATATCTGCTGCTTGTTGAATGTCTTGCGTTTTAAAGAAAATCAAAAGTTAAAGGAAAAGTTCAAACTCGTCATATCAAAGCTGATAGACAATGCACTTCGTGGCACACAATTTGCTAAGAATTTACAAGAATTAGTGGATTCGATTCAACAACAACAAGTTGACTCTTCATCATCTAATTCATCCTCCTTTGATTCCATCTTAATCACCGAGAATTCTCTGCTCGCTCATTGCATTCCAACTCTCTCGCGACAATCGTTGCACAAAACATTAGCTGTTCAGCGTGAATCAATTGTGTTATCTGCAAATAAACTAGCAAGATCCATCTATTCTCGACTCAAGAAATGTCTTTCATCACCATCAGGTGAAGATATTGATGCAATTGATCCAAGTCTTGTGGTTGAATGTTATGTCACTCTATTTGAGTTTCAGTTCATATCACAAGAGCACTCACAACAATCAATTGGCAAGAAATCTAAATCTAAATCAGAAGATAATGAGACAAACAAACAATCGATGACAACTATCAACTTGAAGACCAAATGGAATGCATTGTTGTCTCAATTGATTGCCATTTCACTCAAGCAGTTATCCCTTCAAGCATCCAACGAAAGTTGCTATAAATTTCTCACTCTGTTATGCCGACATCGCAATAAGATGAATAACATTCTTCCTGATGACTTTGTGATGAATATTATTAACATTATAATGCCATCAAAAGAACTGGAAGAAGATGAATCGTCTTCGTTCATTCCGTTGTCATTCCGTGTTGGGAAAATGAAAGAAGATATCACATATGAGAAGATTCTTAGCAAAATGAACAAACATAAAGAGTTGAGACGAAGTGTGTTGCTTGATGGAAGGAAGGAATTCTTGGCAAATTTATCAACTCAAAAGGAATATCTCAATGTGTCATTTGTGATGCTACAAGAGTTTATCAAATGCACAACAGAGGAAGAGTTTGCTCAGATTGTTGACCAATTGTCTGCTAACATGAAAAGATGTCATTATCACAAATCTGCATTACAATTGATGGCAATCATTAGAGCAATCTTTACGAGTGGAATCATCAATGAAGAGAAGAATGTGATGAAGAGAAATAAGCTCAGTCAAGTTGTGGGTGATTTGTTGGTTAATCTAACACGATTATGCAATCAATGCAATGAGGAATACGAAGAACATCAAGATGCCAGCAAGACAACTAAATCAAACATCAAGAATAATCAACTTATTCAATTAAATGTGAAAATTGAAATATTAGACACTTGCAAGTTGATTCTAGCTGAAACAAGCAAGCATCAGATGATTTCACCAGCACATTTGTTCTCCGCATTTAATTGTTGCATTGAAGCTAATCTGGAGAAATACATTGACAATGATTATGCCATATTTGTGCCACTTTATCAAGCTGTCTATTCCATCCTCAATGAGTCACTTCTCTCACATCGATTCATTGTGATCTCTGCAATGTCCACATTCATTGTCATTCTTCAGCAGATGCTCAAGTGTTTGATTGTCGCATCGGAACAGGAGAAAGTAGGAGAAGATGATTGGAAGAGAGAGAAACTTGAAGTGTGTGCTCAGAACATGGATCGTCTGTTAACTCAATGCTCTATGCTTGATTGCGATGAGTTTAAACAACAAATTGCACCTCATTTGGTGGCCTTTTATGTGACACAAAGCCAATCTGTTACCATTCATTTGGTAGTGAAAAGACATCTTCTGTCAAGCATGAATCGTGTGTTAAAAGTCATCACTGAGAAGGAGAAAATTGAGATGATTCATTCGCGATTGAAACAGTCAGGCAGAGAGATATTCAAGTTATTGTATGATAACTACGAGAAATATTATCAATTCAAGGGACAGATTTGATTGTAATGATATATCTTATTGTTTTCATTGATTTGTTCTAGCAAAAATAAGATTGAGCGATAATTGTCATTAATAAAATAAGTCTATAATTTAATGTGATTAAGTCGCTCAGAGAAAGATATAAAATTATGTAAAAATGGAATGAATTGTGAAAACATGGCATATTAGTATGAGAATTACAAGTATAAAAATTGTTACCAACGATTAGAAATATACGATCTGCAAATTCGCCTTAAAACCTATTAATTTTTATGGTATCAGTGAGATATTGCTGTTATATTTTTTACTAAGTTTTGATGAATTTTATTCATTTATATTCTCATCCAAATAGTAATAAAATTCTTTCATTGTTTTCACCAATAATAATTGTAATTATTTTTTTCAATTTCAACAACTGTCGCAACTGGATCATTGATTAATATGATTGTTTCTTTTTGAATGAAGAGAAAATGAAAATATGAAATATTCATTTTGGAGAGATACATTACAATAAATGTAAAAACAATAAAATTAATAATAATATTCAACCAACTGAAAGTGACATGAATAAAGGACAGAAAATGAAAAATCCATATGACTAATACAGACTTTTTATGTCAGATGACATTTGACTTTTATTTTCAAAAGTTTAAGCTTTAGAAAACATCTATTTCGTGTTATTAGTGCTCGAAAGATACACTGAAGTAAAAAATTTCTAAGAGTATTTGAATTCGAAAGTTATCTCGTTGATTATAAAAAGATTGAGTTAAAATTTAGTTGAGATTAAAATGGATTTCATTTCACTCAAGATTTGTATCAAACTAATTATCTTCTGCTTAATGTTTTACCAAATAATTGAATTCACTGTGCAATATCTTTCATACGCCACAGTTGTCAAGACTGAACTGAAATTTTTTAAAGGTAAAGAATTACCTTCAATAACAATTTGCTGTAAAGATCATGATTGGAGATTTTCGAGAAAAGAGATGGTGATGTACGAAAAAGATTTTAATTATTTGAACTATCAATTCGATTATCTGAAGAATAATGCAAGCGAATCATTTGAACTAGACATTGCAATCTCTCAATGGTATGGAAATATTGAACAAATATTCCCACCATTTGAAGAAAATGAATATTTCGATGAAATGTCAGAAATGATTATTCATAACATTTCATCGTTCAAATGCATAACATTCTTTAGCAAATTGAATATTAAAGGTAACATAAATATAAAGAAATACTTGCGAATGAGAAGTGAGAGAGTTAGAGAAATGGAAACTCCTACATTATATTTGTCAACTTCTGACACGAAAAAGAGTAAATATTATTTCCAATTGCATTCTGATGATGTAATACCAATATCTGTCCCGTTGGATCAATATGTAATAACTAATAATAATAGTAGGCTAATTTCTGATTACGATGCAATTACAACTTACCATCATCTACTTCCATCACCTTATGATACTCATTGTTTTGATTATCAGAAATATTACCAAGATAAATATTATGCTAAAATTATCAACGAAAATCTACAATTCCTTTCTCACTCTGATTGTAAAAGATGGAAGTTTCATCATCCAAAAGAATCAAATCTAATATCATGCAAGTTAGATTGCCAAATTAAACGATTTTATATTAAACATCTTTCAAATTATATTTCATCTAGTGAAAATACATATTTTCGAAATGGTCTATTTTTTTTCATGAGTAAAATGGAAGAACATTTTTATCATTTTCCAGCAATTACTCTTATCGATTATTTCTGTTCAATTGGTGGTGTAATTGGCATTTGGATTGGACATCATGTATGGCTTTATGTTACACAATTTTTTCTTCTTTTTTCAAAGATCAAAGTGTTCTCTTCTTTGATAAAACATTTCAAAACATTTCTCTTATTATTATGTTTTTCAACTTCACTTTATCAAACATATAAAGCGATCGAACAATATTTATCATTTGAATATATCATTCACATGTCAAACGACATTCATTTGATATTTCCGGAAATAAGAGTGAACCTAGTTACTTCTGAAACGAATTTTAAAAATATCAATATTTTAACACCCAGAGAAAGGAAGTTTGAGATTGAAAAGCGTTTTAATATTTTTTCTCAAATTGAATGTTACTTTACAATAGAAAACGATTTTAATGTTCATGGAAAAATCAATTGCAGTGATTATTATGATGAAATTGAATATTATGAGTTCGCTTCTCGATTAACCGATTTTTATAGAATAAAATCTTTTCACAAGAAAAATAATAAAATAAATGATGGAATATTTTCTTTCGATTCCAAACCAGTATTGGTAATTCAAATCAATTTTACAAGTGAAACTGATTCGTTGAGAATTTTTTTAAATAAAAATGAAAATAATATCGTATCATATGCATTCAAGAGCAATAGTACAAGCAACAAGAAATATGATGTTTCATTTGTTCAGAAAAGCATCCAATCGTCGTCTTTTTTGTATAAGACTAATTGCATCAATTATCCTACTGATCAATACGATTCTATCAATGATTGCCGTCATGTCTGCATAAATTTACTGTTCCGTAAATATTTTGGATGTGATGTTCAAATCAAAAAGTACAATTTTAAATACATTTTGCCATCAAACTATAACATCTGTGACATTTATAAGCTTGGATTTACCTTTGAGAAATACATTGATCAATATCATGAATTTTTCAAACGTTGTTCTGAAATTGATTGCATCAATGAATGTTCAGTTAATTTATATAATTATAATACAGTCAACAGTGAATTTATAGAGAAATTAACAATGTTTAGATTATTCCCTCTTGAGAAACCACACATCAAATATACTCAAACACAGAAAATTGATTTGAATGAATTGTTTTACCAAATTGGTGGCACATTAGGTCTGTGGTTTGGTCTTTCTTGTTATTCTTTCATTATTCAATTAATCTCAATCATCCATCTTGCAAAACGCAAACTTTTAGCATTAATTATTGCTAAAAATATTTTCAAAAATAATATAAATAACAAAATAAATCCAATTGAAGAATATAATCCAATGGAAAAAACAAATCAGAGAAGAGAAAGCATTGTGATTCCTGCTCCTCACGATTCAGTTGGGATTAAAATGAGTTTCATTTCACTCAAGAATTGTATCAAACTAATTATCTTCTGCTTAATGTTTTACCAAATAATTGAATTCACTGTGCAATATCTTTCATACGCCACAGTTGTCAAGACTGAACTGAAATTTTTTAAAGGTAAAGAATTACCTTCAATAACAATTTGCTGTAAAGATCATGATTGGAGATTTTCGAGAAAAGAGATGGTGATGTACGAAAAAGATTTTAATTATTTGAACTATCAATTCGATTATCTGAAGAATAATGCAAGCGAATCATTTGAACTAGACATTGCAATCTCTCAATGGTATGGAAATATTGAACAAATATTCCCACCATTTGAAGAAAATGAATATTTCGATGAAATGACAGAAGTGATTATTCATAACATTTCATCGTTCAAATGCATCACATTCTTTAGCAAATTGAATATGAAGGGTAAGATAGATATGAAGAAATACTTGCTAATGAGAAGTGAGAATATGAAAGAGATGGAAACTCCTATATTATGTTTAACAACTTATGACACGAAAAAGAGTAAATATTATTTCCAATTACATTCTGATGATGTAATACCAACATCTGTCCCATTGGATCAATATGTAACGACTAATAATAGTAGTCTAAAAGTAACTTCTAGTTATGCTACAATCACAACTTACCATCATCTACTTCCATCACCTTATGATACTCATTGTTTTCATTATCAGAAAAATTACCAAGATGAATATCAGGCTAAAATTGTCAAGGAAAATCAATTCCTTTCTCACTCTGATTGTGAAAGATGGAAGTTTGATCATCCAAAAGAATCAAATCTAATATGCAAGTTAGATTGTCAAATCAAACGATTTTATATTAAACATCGCTCAACTGATATTTCATCTAGTGAAAATACATATTTTCAAAGTGATCTATTTTTTTCAATAGATGATATGGAAGAACATTTTTATCATTTGCCAGCAATTACTCTTATCGATTATTTCTGCTCAATTGGTGGTATAATTGGCATTTGGATTGGACATCATGTATGGCTTTATGTTACACAATTTTGTCTTCTTTTTTCAAAGACCAAAGCGTTTTCTCCTTTGATAAAACCTTTCAAAATATTTCTCTTATTATTGTGTTTTTTAACTTTACTTTATCAAACATATAAATCGATCGAACAATATTTATCATATGAATATATCATTCGCATGTCAAACGACAATCATTTGATATTTCCGGAATTTCAAGTGAATCTACTTACTTCTGAAACAAATTTTGAAAATATGAATAATTTATCATTCAGAGAAAAGAAGTATGAGATTGAAAAGCGTTTCAATATTTTTTCTCAAATTGAATGTTACCTTACAATAGAAAACGATTTTAATGTTCATGGAAAAATCAATTGCAGTGATTATTATGATGAAATTGAATATTATGAATTCGTTTCGCTATTAAACATTAGAACCAAATATTTTCACAAGAAAAATAATAAAATAAGTAATCGATTATTTTCTTTTGATTCCAAACCAATGTTGGTAATTGAGAACAACTTTACAAGTGAAACTAATGCGTTGGAAATAGATTTATATAAAAATGAAATGAAAATCGAAGTTGTGTCTTACATGGGCAACAAGAAACATGATATTTCATTTGTTCAGAAAAATATCCAATCATCGCCTTGGTCGTATAAAACTAATTGTATCAATTATCCTACTGATCAGTACGAATCTTTCAATGATTGCCGTTATGTCTGCACAAATTTACTTTTCCGTAAATACTTTGGATGTGATATTCTCATCAAAAAGTACAATTTTAAATACATTTTTACATCAAACTATAACTTCTGTGACATTTATAAGCTGGGATTTACCATGGGGAGATACATTGAACAATATTATGAATTTCTTGAACGTTGTACTAAAATTGATTGCATCAATGAATGTTCAGTTAATTTATATAATTATAATATAGTTAATAGTGAATTTGTAGAGAAATTAACGATGTTTAGAATATTCCCTCTTGAAAAACCACACATCAAATATTTTCTCTTACAGAAAATTGATTTGAATCAATTGATTTACCAAATTGGGGGGATGTTAGGTCTGTGGTTTAGTCTTTCTTGTTATTCTCTCATCATTCAATTAATCTCAATCATCCATCTTGGAAAACGCAAACTTTTGGCATCAATTATTGCTAAAAATGTTTTCAAAAATAATAAAAATAACAAAATAAATCCAATTGAAGAATGTATTCCAATGGAAGAAACAAATGAGAGGAGAGAAAGCATTGTGATTCCTGCTCTTCTTAATCAAATCATCAATTTAGCAAATGGTAATCTTGAAAAACTAGATGGCTCAAACACGTACAAGAATATCGTGCAAGTGCAAGTACATCAAAGTGATAATGAAGTTTCTGGAGAAACTTATTAATGACAGCTCATTTGGAAATTTAACTCGAAAGATTGACTTAAGAGTTTCTAAATTATCATTATTATTATTATTAATGAATATGATCATAAAACATTAATCCTAAAAAGAAAGCTTCCAGAGAGACAACAAAACAGTCGAGTAGACATTTAAGTTTGCAAAATTCATTCTTCTTTGATTGTTCAAGCAATCTAGAAGTTAATCTTTTTGCTTTTTCAAACATTTGTTGATGCGAGAATGACTCAATAAGCTTCTAATCAAATCATAAAGAAGAAGAAAATAAAATGAATGAAAAAGAGAAATTAACAAGTAATTGCAAAGTGAGAATAATTTGTCATCATAATTACTATCTCATCTCAAGAATATTTATTCAATCGCAATTATCTTATCAATCACGCATTGATGTTCCACTGATCTCCAACTCGTTCACTTTACTCCACAAGTTCATCTGTTTTACTTCATTCCATTCACTTCCTGATAATAATTCGCGCATCCATAATCTCAACGAGACAAACTCTAACTTGTTGAATTCATTCAATAGATGCAAGAGATGAAAAAGTTGAGATTTGGTCGTGATACCTATGATTAACAACTTGATTCTCTTCATACTATTCTTGTATTTTTCGCAGAATATAGCAAACAGTGGTGAAGTAATGTCTTCTGGATTGATTTCTCCATCAATCGCTTGCAACTTGCGTGGGAAAAATCCTTGTTCTCCTTGGAATAGATCTTTATAATGGTTAGTCCGATTGGTGACAATCTCTTCCAGATTGACACAAGGAGACAAGACTGATCCAAAATGCCAAATATGATGATCCAATTCTAGTTTCTTCAGCTTATGTCCACAAACAGAGAAGAAATGCTCGAATACTTCAGAACTAAGAAGGCTCAGACGGATCGATAACTTGAAGTGTGACAAACCATGGCAATCATTAGCGATTAAAGCAAGAACAGATTCAATATCAGGTTCATTTCGAATGGTCTTATTCTCACAAGAATCAAGAACATTCTTGATGTCTCTTGGATTCCACTTGTCCCAAGTAAACCCGATGCGTTCAAACTCGACAAACTCAATGTTCTCACATTTGGCAAAAACCATCTTGAGTACTTTTTGACTCTTCTCAGTAGGAATTTTCATCAATAGGGAAGAAGAAGAGCCTTCGCCAACCTTGATTGGATACGAATAGTTCATTGCAATCTTGACACGGTTGACATACAAGAATATCTTCCTTTGCCATTGCTTACTTACTCTTTCAAGTCTAAACTTGTCTCTTAATGACAGATATGATAGGATCAAACCGACACAATCATCATTCAGCACTTCCATTGATTGACGACGAACATTTGGTATGAATCTTTTTGACAAAGACATGATTAATATTCAATTAAACTTAATTTGTTTAACACGAAGCAATCAATGCAGTAAAAACTATTTTTGTTTAGATTCAATTAAATTAAGTTATGATAAAGTGAAAGCATGGCAAACACGTTGTCAGTTTGTCTCTAATAAACAAGAAAGTTTCCCGAGAACACGAAACAGTCGAAGAAACATTGAAGTTTGGAAAATTCGATCATCTGATCATCTTTATTTGTTTCAGAATTCTAATCTTTTAATCTTCAAGCTCCTAGAAGTTAATCCTTTTGCTTTCTCAAACATTTGTTGACGCGTGAATGCATTTAATTTTGAAACATCAAGACTTTCTCTGCTCTAATAGATTAATTGGTTTGTCAAATAAACAAGCGATTCTCAAACAAGAGAATGTCCATCGATTGATGACTCGGAAGATTTGGCTTGAATCTCATTGACTTTGACATGATTGCGATTGAAAGATTGGTAAATTAGCAGGTTGGTTTGTTTGAGATTGAGAATCGAAAGTTTTGAAGTGACAAAACAAAAATAACGTTTCACTTGCAGTTTGCCATGCTTTTCTCTCATTATAGTCAGCTGACTGTTGTTGTCGAGACACCACATTTCATCTCATCTTTCTTTCTATCTATTAAAACCTTTAATTCAGCTCAATTAAAGTTTTATTTGTTAATTGTTAATGCTACTTGTCATCAAACATATCCATCGAACATTACACTTCCCTGCTAATCGATTAACAAGTAAGTTAATCAGACATTTTCATGTCACATGTTCATGTCTCATTTCTTTCTTTCTCTCTTTTCAATAGCAACACTCGTTTCATCGCTCAAAGAAAGTCAATTCATCTCTTCTTTTTCTTCTTCTTTTGTGCAAAATAATAGTCATAATAGTAGGATTATCAACATGAGTGAAAGCAACTCTCAATCCCAATCAGCTGCTAAAGATGATGAGTTGCAACAAAGCAACACACAAACACCATCAGGAGTTGATGGTGATGGTTGTGATCGTTATCTGCTTGTAGACATTGGTGCCAATCTAACCAATCGAAAGTACAACAAGGATTTGGATTCAGTGGTGGCTCGAGCGAAGGAATCAGGTTCGTTGTGTCGACGATGATAATAATTTTCTAATGAATGGAATCCTTTAGGTGTGAAGAAGATCATCGTGACAGGAACTTCAATACAAGCCAGCAAAGATGCATTGCGTCTGACTCGTCTCTATCCTGACTCACTCTATTGCACAGCTGGAGTTCACCCTCATGATGCCAAACTATGGGAATCAGAAGGAAACACTTCCGAAAATGAGCTGCGTGATTTATCTAGCAATCCCGAGTGTGTTGCCATCGGTGAATGTGGTCTTGACTTCAATCGCAATTTCTCCCCACCTGATGTACAATTAGATGTCTTTGAGAAGCAAGTCCAGTTGGCGTGTGAGCTAAAGAAGCCAATGTTTGTGCACGAAAGAGAAGCGCACGAAGCAATGGTGGAGATTCTTTCAAGATATTCCGATCAACTACCACCAGTGGTGATTCATTGCTTCACTGGCACAACTGCCGAGGCGAGAAAGTATATTGAGATGGGATTTTATATTGGACTCACTGGTGAGAAAAGAAAAGAAAAATACAGTTTTCAGCTGAATCAATGGTAAATCTAATATTTTGCTCGATTATATTTCAGGTTTCCTTTGGAAAGACAAATCAGATGATGGGATTAGGAAAGTTTTAGAAGAGAAGATTATTCCACTTGATAAACTAAGTATGATTTTCAATCATTTGATGAACTATGTTCATTCTTATCTCTTTGCTTTCTTACCACTTTCAGTGATAGAAACAGACGCTCCTTATTGTTTTCCCAATACTCGAGCCAAACAAATCCCTGCTACTATCAAGAAAGCTTTGACTGAGAGATCACTCACTTATTTAAATAGATATTGGTAAGATTAAAAATGGATTGGTTAGATTTGTGTTGGAATTAATGTTGATTCTCATCTGCTTTCTCTCTTAGCACTTTCCAACGCAATGAGCCTTGTTCTCTGCCTGTGACACTAGAAATGATCGCATCTTACATGGCAATCAATCCTGAAGAATTAGCACTTAAGACCACATTCAATGCGCTCAAAGTGTTTAATCTTAGCACGTGAAGAGACAATTAGATGATGATAATGATATGATGGCAACTCACTCTCACTCACTCGTGTGAAGTGAGCTGTCTAATGTACTTTTTCTTTTCAACCTTACGAATCTAATATTTTTTAGATTCTAAGGTATCGCTTGAATGAATTTAATTTGTTGTTATATAAACTTTATAATGACTTTATTGTAGTCAAGAATAGTTTTTATAAAATGATTATTTTGATGACGATTATATGTGATTCTTCAATATAATTGAAATTATTTAGTTGCGACATAACTTTATGTGTGAGCGAATATCTCACTGATTTGATGTTAAATTGAATAAACTATTCTTAAAAGAGGATTGATTTTGAGTTAACTTTTATCTTGAGTTTTAATTAATTGAGCTATAAATATGCGCATTTGAGGTTATGCATCAATATGACTATGCATTGCAAATTATGCTTATTATTAATCATTTTAATGGTCTAATTCTTCATGTTGATTCATGTTGCTCAAATTTTACACTTTAGGCCTTTTCTTTAACTTTTAAAACAAATGGAAGAGGACTATTGACCTCAGGCCTCTCTCTCTCTCTCTCTCTCTCTCTCTCTAACTCACTGACTTATTTATTTCAACTCAGTTTTGAAACTTAAGAAAAGTAGATTTTCTTCTACTTTTTTCTATTTCCCATTTTCCCAAATATTCTAATTTACATTTGCATTTTGCCATTTGCTTTTGCTCGCATGCATTGCATTAAGTTTGCATAGTGTTTTATCTTAATGCACATCAATCTATCTGTATATCTGTATATCTAACTGCATATCTATCACTATCTATCAAAAGAGAAGAGAAGTGTGTTCTCTTTTTCAATTTGCCTGTGTCAACATTTCTCATTTCATTTCATCTCATTTCAACACTCAATGAATAGTGAATGGCAAACATTTTCTCCCCAATTCCCTCACTCTCGTCTATTACTATCTTTTCTATTCCCATTTCTATTTCCCTATAAGGTTAATCACTGTTGATCTCATCACATCAAATATCAAGCATTTTGGTGTGTGTTTCTCTCTCTCTCTTTCTTTCTTTCTCTCTTGAGGCTCATTCACGCATATATTGGTATTGCTATTCCTGCTGCTTTGAGACATTCTGACTAACATTATACATTACCATCAATGTCCTGTCTGTGCAATGAAAGTTTCAATTTAAAGAAGCGAAAAGTTAATTCTTTGAGTTTGCATAATTTAGTAGTTTCAAGCAGATTTTTGCTGGAAAATATCTATTTGATTTGCATTTTTATTGCCGAATCGTTTCTTCTCTTCTTTTCTTCATTATTACTCCGATGATAATAAATTAAGCTAATCGATTTGTTGTGTTATAATCACTATTTCTAGTATATATTAAATTGATCTCTATTTTTTAAATTGATCTTTTATTGCGTGTTTTAATGAGGTGTAATTTTGTGGTGAGGAAATGATAAGAAGAAAAGAAGAAGAGCTAATGGAAAGCTAAAGCTCGCACACATTAAAGAGTATTAATCTTTAATTAACAGCAACAGAGAAGATTCCGAGCTGAGCAGATCCTTTTGGCATTCTTAAAGCTAAAAGCAAGTTAGCTATTAGTTGATTACATTTTAGACCAACATTTTGCATTTTTCCATCATTTTGCATCGCTAAAACTAATCTAACGATAAATCAATTCATCTATATGTCTATCTAACCTCCTGCATCTATCCTGACTGATGCCATTATTATGATTACAAAAATTATCTTGAGGCGAGAAGAGAAGAGGGAAGAATGTATAAAATTGACAATTTTCTGCATTTTCTGTAGAAAACGCATGCTTAATGCGTTTGCCGCTTTGATTTGGTTAGGTTTGGTTTTAGCTTTATAATTTGGGCAGAGAAGTGGTCTAAGCAAGATCATTAGCTGATATTCAAGGCTTAATAGAGAGAAGTATTAAATGATTCATACATCAAGAAATGAATTATTATTATTAGCAAATCACAAGAGCATAAAACGAAACATTTAGAGAGAAAGAAAGAAAGAAAGTAAGACATTTATCTTACAATCAAAACAATAAGTCAGTCAAAAGAAGTGATGTAAGTTATCTTGGAACACACATTAAATGAAACTTTATCTTTCACTTTCAAACGCGTGCAAGTTCTGCAAGTGTGATTCTAATTATGATTTGCGAAAATTAAGCTTAATTTCTACCTATCTTTCTCTCGCGCTCTCTTCTTTGTCCTCCATATTCTCTTATTCTACTTCTTTTCCATAGTAATTAACATGCCTAAATTCAATTTCAATTCCAAACGCATTATTTGCTTGAAAAGGCGTGACAAACACAACAGACAGACAGACAGACAGTCAAACTTATCACTTCATATCACGTCAAAACATCCACTCTCTGTGACTCTAATGACTCGCTCTAATGATTTTCACTTTTCTGCTTTTTTACTTTTCATCTGTCACTGCTTTGAATGAGTGAATGAGTGAATGCAAATTTTGTTATTCAGATGAGAGTTGCTTGTCTGCCTCTTATCAAGTAAACCATGGATCTGATGAGATTAGTTGAGGTGGGTTTTCGGTGAGATTAAGAATAGCTTGAGTGATATGTGGGTTTTTAATAATCATTGAATTGGAAGAATTTGAAAAATATTTCAATGCAAATTTTCAATGCGAATTGCAATTACTTTTTACTTTTTCTTTCTCTTTAATGATTTTTCTATTACGAAAATAATTGGTTCAGTTATTAGTGCTCTTAATTAGTTCATTGCATCTTCAGATGAAAGGATAAAATCTTTGTTATTAATCTTCTGTTATATATTAACTCTCTTTCTCTAATCTTCTTTTAAAATCTACCTCACCTGATCTGGTTGTGTGCTAAACCAACCAACAACACTTTATCTTACTTCACCTGTTTAGCTTGTTTTGGTTAAAATTATTAATTTGAAAATTTTAATCGAGCAGCATCATCATCATGTGCTTTTTTTCTTCTTCTTGCTTGCGTTGAGTTGAGTAAATTATAATGTCGAAAACCAAGCTCAAAAGGGAAAATTAATTTGCAATTTGTTACAAGAATAAGTTTGCAATTTATTATTAAAAGTTCTCATTTGTCGGTGAAGAATTACGAGTAAATTGATTTGCATTCTATCTTTCTTCTCTCAACTTAAATACAAGTAATTGCGCATAATTTGGATTTTCTTCTTCCTCTATATCTTTTGCAAGTATTAAAGCCTCTCTTTCTCTTTGCTTTTTTTCAATAAAGTTAATTTCTGATGATGATCATATGTTATATCGCTTGCAGCAAATTGCAACATCACTGCTTCAATGATGCGTTACATTATTCTCGCAGGATATCATGATCATATTTCAATTAAGCCTCTTCTTTTAGCTTTCCATGGTAGAGATAAAATAAAATATTCAAGCAATGCAAATGCAAATGGTGTTGTGTGGCCTCATCATTTCCATGGAGAGAGAACTATTCTCACCATCCTAAAGTTAAAGATAATGCTGTCCAATCTATAGCTAAGATAATCGTAATCCCCAAGTTAAAGCTGCATTGGTAAGTTTAATTTGAAAATCATCTAAAGTTATTGCAAATGCATGATACAGAGATAGGTAAATGTGCAGGTAAGATTGAAAACAGCAAAAAGCAATACACATGCCTCTGCTTTCTATTAAAATGTTTGCTAGTAAATAGCCGTTAATAAAGAGCCAAGAATCATGAGACAAATTTATGCATCACGATCTCACTTAAGAAGAAGAGGAGAGAGGAAGATGGTAAAAAAGTTAATAACTTCATATATAATTAATACATAATGTTATTAAGTGAATCAACATTGAAAAGAGAAGAGCAGAAACAGCAAGAGCAAGGGCATATAGTGGTGTAACATCATCAATATGATGTGAGAGATTATGGACTTGCATTTCTACTATGCATATAATCTTCTCTCCTCTTCTTTCTTTTCTTTGTGTATCCTAAAAATTTGTTTTGCTTTCTTAATATTACTGATGAGTAATAAATAATTGATAACTAATGATTTTCATGTTAAATGGCAGTGTTGAGATGAATTTATTTTCTATCTTCTCTTCACTCCAGGATGGTAAATGTAGATTAGTGTGTGTTGTGTTGTGTGTTGTTGTGGGTTAGATTGCATCAGATAGAGGAGAGAGAAAGCGAGTGTGGTAAGTGAGTTAAGATGAGCTGATAATTACAAGAAAAACAAAGAATGTGTAGAAGAAAGAATATATTATACATGACGATATGAAAATGAAGGGAAGAAGTCGAAAGATTTGCGTGTGCGAGAAAAATAGCGAGATAAAGTCAAGATTGGAGTCAATATTTCCCATTCCGTGAAATCATAAGCATTAAAAGTTAAGCTCATAGTGAGATGTGAGTTGTGAGGTGCACTTTCTCTTCTCAAAGATGATGCACATTCTCTTCTCTTTTTCTTTTTCAAAGAGTATATTATTAGCCAACTATTTGAGATACTTTTAGACAAATGCTCTTTCCTGAAACGTGTTATTATCGCTCTTAAAGCGATCGCCTTCTTTGCCTCCTATGTAGCAATTGCAAGCTTGCGAGCTGATTTGCATTCAAATAACGCATTTTGCATCTCATTGACCTTCATGCCCGTCGGGTCATCACCGGTCTGGATGGTATGGATAGTGTGGTGGTAGTATAGTAGATGAAATGCTAAATGAGAATGGAGATTTAATGTGCCCAATACACGAAGATTCTCTGTTTCACTTGCTCGAAGGATAGTTTTAGTTGTTTACCAGCATATGAGATGAGCATATTCTGTGTGTGAACTTCACTTCTCTTTAATTCATTCCTCTCTTTTCATTTCCATTTCTATTTCTATTCCGATTGCTTTTCGCTCTCATCGTTTCTTCCATTTGCTGCGAGCCAATAATTTGCCAAATAAACACTTATAATTGGTCAAATTTTACTCGTAAGGAAATGGTAATTAGATTGGTTGAGTCTCAACAAGGCAAGTTAACTTGCCAACTTAACTGTTGGATCGACAGTAACTGTTATTCTTCTTGTTAAACTGTTTTCTCCCTGATTGTGCGTTAGAATAGTAAAGTAAAAATATTGAAAAGTAAAGAAGAATGCGGGTAATATTTTAATTCATTATATTCATTTCTGTTAGACTGCTTGACTTTACCTAACTTGGTTATTCACAATCTTAAAATATTCGAAGGTTCTTTTTGTTGTTTTCTTCTTGAACAATTGAGAAAATTGTACCATCATCGTGATGATCACAAGATGTGTTGTAACACAGACACATCCGGTTGATTTGTAATAAAACAAGTTAAACAGAATGGATGAATGAATGAATGAATGAATCGCATTAACAAACTAAACTAAAACTTACCTCTAGATGGATGAAAACACTACCATTATGTTAATAAGCATAGCTATTTCCTATTTCATTCTTAAGTACATCTTTCTATGTTTGTCAGTCTGTTATTCTTGGTTGCGATTTGTAAATGCGATAATTTTTACAACCTCTAGGATGATGATTTAAGTCCAAAGCATTATAATAAGTTGGGCATTGATTGAATTGACTTTCAAATTGCTTCATCTTCAAGTTTTAATGATACATAGGATTGGCAAGTAATGCTCGTCCTAAGAAATTTTATTAATTTTTATTCACTGAATAACTTGGAATCTATTTATTTTATTCAAAAACTATCATAGCCATCTCGATTATGAAACATCATATTATAGCTTAATGCGCTAGATGAGAATAAATTGTCTTGTTCCATGATATATATTCCATTATATATTAATATTGCAAATCGCGAATTGCATATCGCAAATTGCCCTTAACTTGGATGGTTGAATTGGATCTATCTAACAGATGACGCTAAAGGATCTATAACTGAAAAGTTTAAAAGATTTCTTTCAACAAACGAGGTTTTAATTCAATCTAAATCTAATTAAATCTAATAATTAATTCCTCAGTCAAGTTCAAATTAGTTATGAATTTATTATAATTGTAATGCTAATTGCAATGTCTCATCATCATGATGGCCTTATAATATGCATGTATTTATGCAATGTTTCTTCACCTTTTCAGGGCTTTTAGGCCTTCATATTTTTCGGAAAAAAGTTATTAAAATAAATGAGCAGAATAGAACTTGTGATACCATTATTATCATCTTCACGATGATAATTTGATTCTCTCATAAATAATTCCACTTCATTAAGATTATGCATTTTCATTTTAAATCACATTATCGTAATATATATCGGTAATGATAATTTCGCTATTTTGTAATTTCAGTTATTCTAATCTAATGTAGTGTTTTTGCAATTCTTGCAATCTATTTTTAATATTTTTAATGTTCATAAGCAGCAATATTTGCAAGTTCACTGTTTTGTTGTGATGCTAATACACACAGTTAGTTCGCTTAAAGTTAGTTAGTTAGTTTCTAGCTAAAAACCAAATTAGAATTGCATATTCATCATGCAATGCTTGTGTTAGTCAAAAGAGAGAGAATGAACCAACTGAATGAATGAGAGAAAAAATTATTAATAATCATCATCTCAGGCCAAAACAGAAAGCATTGAATGATAAAAAGCTGCAAACGAACGTAGATTTTAATGCAATGCAAAATGCAAACTCACAAACAACACAAACAGCTAGCTAACAATTAGCTATCTTTAGTTGATAACAATGAAAATGCAATGAAAACCATCTATGCATATTAATATGACATATTTTCAAGTGTTGCTGTCAATGCAATTTGCAAACTTGCATTTATTATATTAGCGTGCGATACATCAAGAAGAATACAATGGTTTGGTTTGGTTTGGAAGGAACATTGAGTTTAGATGAATATGTTTTTTTAATGTGTAAATGAAACGATGGTGTAGATGAAACTACTCTAATAACAAATGCATTTCATGCAAACATCTACGTTTATAATATTATTTATTCGTTTATATATATTCATCATCAGCATGACTTATGTTTATGCATGTTTTCTTGTGACATTTTGTGACATTAAAACAAGACAAACTTGCCACCTCTTGTTCTCAACGGTTGTGTCTTGTTGATCAGATGGAAATCAAGCTGAATCATGTTAATTATGAACGCGAGATAGTAATCTCTCTATTCAAAACTTTCAAAACGCTCAAATAAAAACTTTTCATTACAAACTTTTGTTAAAGTTAATAAGTCTAACTAACTATCGGCGAAAGTCTATATATGAAACAATAGATGACGATCACTTGTTAATTCCGCTAATTCAAGTGAAAATATATATATGTAAGATCATCATACATCAACAACCATCGTATTGACTATAGTCTAGACTACAATTAAATGGAAGCGATAATGGTAAGAAAAACCAATTGTTCGTCCCAACAGCTTGTGAATGGTGTTGCTCTAGTATTTGAAATAAACATCGCCATCATCATCAAATGTTTCTACACTTACATATCTATGATTAGTTTTGCTGAATTTATTAATTGCTGCATGATTTTTTGCTTCTCTTTAACTTTTGCTACACACTTGCTTCACATCAGTTTGACAGGCATCATACTAACATTTGCATTGATGATGTATTTTAGCTTTAATCGTATCTGAAATGCCACGTAATATTATGTTTGCTACGCAGTGCAAAAATAGTTAATTTAATTTAAGTCAATTAATTAAAAAGAATTAACTTCTTCAAGAAGGTAAAAAGAATGTAAGAAAAGTAAGAAAAAGTAAACTTATTATCGTGTTATTAAATTGAGTTTAAAGTTGTGTCTCATTTATAGATGCCGCCAAGAGAATCATGAAGTAAAACTGAACTGATGTGAAGTGAAAGATAAGTTTTTTCCCTCAACTTTTTTAAAGCGAAGCCAAGTTACTCTGCAACTCCTGAAGTAAGCAAGCAAACAACTAGCAAGCACTTCATATGCGTTATTGTTGTTTGCGCATTCAATTGTGAAGTCAAGTCAATTGGACGCAATTCGTCTCTCGCTATCTAATATCACATTGCTTGAAACACCAACAAGAAGAAACACCTCGTTTGGAGTCGCATGTGAGCTATTCAATTCAATTCAATTGCTCATTCAATTCATGCTTTCATTCATCCAGTTTACTTGATCAGTGTGTGTTAAAAGCGGCGTGTGTTCTGCATGTTATTCTCTTTCAATCGGACTATTTGATTTGCTTGTGTATGACATATTATGCTAATAAACTAACTTTCTTATTGTTTGACAGAACTTTTGAACAATTCGTGTGTGTGTAAGTTTAGTGTTGTTCAGATAGAAAGTTGACATATCATTATAACTATTTAGTGACTTTTCGACTACCAAAGTGAGTGCAAGTGTTGGTGCTGTTAATAAGAACTTTGTGAACTAACTTGAACTAACTCGAACTAACTCGAACTGACTTTTCTTGACAATTTCATCATTAGAACTAACTTTTTCATGTGCTTTCAACTTCACCATTCCTCTTCGACTTAGACTTTGCCAGCTTCTGTGCACTTAAAACACAACAACAACAACAACAACAACAGGTAAGATACACGAGTTTAGCCTAAATTAGCCACATGTCTGCTAATATTCTTTTTTAAAAATGATTAATGAAAATGAAAATGATTGACGTTGCATTGCTTTCAAGCTTTGTTTTTCAAGATGTAATTTGAATGTGTTTCACTCGAACCTATAATTACTTTATAAAGTTTTATAAAGCAAACTAAATAATTTATAGCTGTGCTTATTTTACTGTGTGTTTAGGATATTGAAGATTGTTAATTGAATTAACTCTTAAGTTAACGTTAGTTAGAAAGTGAGCGAAAAGTTTTGACATATTGATTACTTGAAGATGATGATGGTATGTGTGAGATATAGCAATGATAATAATATCCTTTCACTATCAAACATCAAACTAAACTTACTTGTTTTTGAAAGAGATATATCAGTATCAATATAAGTTTCCGATCAAATCAAAAGTTTTATTTATTAATTAATTTTGAGTTAAATTATCTTCCTCTTCTCTCCACCTTGCCATTACTTGTATTACTTCTACTATTCTCTTCATCTCATCATGATAATCACTTTATTTCACATTTTATCTCGTTTCTTATTTTCCACTTCTTCGTCTTCATCTCATTCTTCATTAATTTTTTCTCATCATTTCAATTTTCAATTGAATTCATTTCAATCAAATAGTTTTAGATGATGATGAAGGGAGTAGTGAAAGACAAACAAAAACAAACATTTCAATTTCAATCTTTCTTTCTCTCGCCTTAACTCTCATCAAGCAAACATGCATGCATGCATGCAAACTTTATCTATATGTTATCTAACCATCTCTAACTAACTCATATCTATCTATATCTATTCTCCTCCTTTATCTTAATTAACTTTCCAGCCATTTAATTCGCTCACATAACTGATAAGTGGGAGATGATGAGTCTTGTCTGTTGTGATGATCATGTCGGAGTTGATGGAATAGCTGCGATGGTGATTGTGATGGTGATGATGTTGATACGCAATGTATTATGTTATGCAATTTACAATTTTCTATTCAATTGCATGTATTGCATTGAATTGAATTGAATTTCAGGAAGAATTATAATGATGATATAAGTAATTCATAAATAATCAAAATGTCAAATGTTGTTTCGATGTAATCATTAAAATAACAATGAGAAACAGCTAAGGTAAAGATGATTTAGTTTAGCCTAGTATTAACACAAAGAGATATTAAAAATAGTGGATTTTTGTGGTGAAAGAGAGGAGAGGAGGATGAAACAACAAGACATGCTTGATATGCTTGATATGCTTGAAATATTTGATTATAATTTTAATTAGAAACAAGAATAAATTATTAGTGTCTGAATATGCACATAATTTATTAGTGCAATTTTCACTGGCACATAATCTTATAGGATCAATAATAAATTGTAATAATAATGTTGATTTAATTGGACTAGCAATCTTCTTCTTCTTCCATTTTCAAGTCATCTCATGCTCTTCTCTTTTCTCTTCACTTTATTTGATTTGTTGCATAAATTCTTGACTTTATTATATCTTGAGAGAGAAAGTATATTATTATTAATAACATGATGCTATAGATAATAGATAACATACAGCATTAAAATGTAAAAGTTTATAAGTGTTTGAACTCTACAAGGTCTTGTCTCTTGCATTTTATCTCTTGCTTTAATGTTAATATGCAGTAGAAGAAGCTAAAAACTGCGAATAAGTTAGTAACTTTAGTTTAGAGTTGCAATCGCAAGACCTGCGATTCGCAAGTGAAAATGAATTTACTATAACTACTTAGCGACCTTTTTTAATCAGTAAAAAAGTTAATTAGGGGAAAACAGTGAAAGCGAGAGGAAGAGAGAGAAAGAGAGAGAGAGAGAGAGAGAGAGAGAAAGAGAGAGAGAGAGAAAGAGGGGAGAATATGTGAGTGTGATATAAGATGGATTGAGTGTCGGAGAGAATTAGAGTTAGAGAGTGAAAGTAAAAGTATAAGTGAGTGGTGAGATTGGTGGATTGAGCATGCTAATGCTAATGTTAATTTTAATAAACGCTAAGCAAATGTGTGCCACGAATTTAAATTATTATAATTCACATTGCATTTAAGCAGCAACAAAAAGCAGTGACAGAGCAAAAGATAGAATGACAAACAACGTAAAACAACGTTATCGTAATGCAAAAGAGAGGAGACAAAAAAAATCTCTTGCTCACTTGACTTGATTGGTGAGAGAAAGAGATTAAATGAGATGCAACAAAGATGGAAATCAACTTACTATTACTATTCCTTGCCTTATTATTGAAATTAAAATCCAATCTCCTCTCTTCATCTCACCAATCTCTTCTCTCTCTCTCTCTCTCTCTCTCTCTCTCTCTTCTCGTTCTATTTCATTCCTATTCCACTTTATCCACATCTCGCTCCTCTCGCGTTCTCTCTATCTCTTTCTTCCTCTCAAGGACATCAAGGTATACAAACCTCACCTTTCCTTAGCTTTCGCAATAGGCAAAACTATCGTTCGTAACTAACTATTAACTTACTAAATCAAATGCTAAGTAGTCTAAGTTAGTTAAACTTGAAAACGAATGAACCAACGAATGAGCGAAATGCATAATGTTAATACCATTATGGAATGATGATGTTAATGCATAAATTGCAATGCAAAAGAAAGATTGGGATGGCATTTAGATGACTCTATGTCTATGCCTGTCTCGTCAGTTGCATATATTTATTAATAAATTACATGTATCTATAATGCATCTGCATCTGCATGTACATCTATATCTTCCTCTCTATATATGTAACGTTAATGTTAATACTAAATCTAGCGATATTAAATATGGGACTGATGAGACTTGAATACGAATTAAAATGAAATATTTTCGTAAATTAACTGACTGCAGTGAGTCTGTTTGCCACACATTAACATGTAATGTTATATTAACTTTCTTCAGAAGTTTCAAAGTTTTTTCTTCTTCATTTCATACTTTCTACTTCTTCACTTTCCACTTACGGGCATTTAGAGTATTCACTTCTTCACACTGCAATGATAGCTATTAAAGTGAAATATTAAATATTATTGTAAATAAAAAACAAAATGAAATAATTATTAGTGAAAAAGTGAAAGTTGGGATTCAATTTACTAGTTGAAAAAATGTATGAGACAGTTTGTCGTAAAAAGAAATGCTTCACATGAAAACGAAATAAAATTAATGTGCTGGTTGGTAATAGAGGGTCAGTTGATGATGCATGTGAAATATGGTTGCGATTTAAGCCGATTTACAAATCAAAAGAAGAAAGTCGAGAGAAGGGCAATCGAGTTAGTCCAATGCAATACATTGAATTGCGCATTAAAATTAAATTTAAATCTAGAATAAAGAAGATTAATGTGTTTGACAAGTGAGTGGTGAATATTATGTCATGGCAGTTGTCTCTCTTGTTTGCTCATCTCCCTCTCTCTCTCTCTCTCTTTCTTTCTCTCTTTCTCTCTCTCTCTCTCTCTCTCTCTCTCTCTTTCTCCAGTTTGTCCTGAACTCAACTCAACTAGTTACATAACTTATCAGTTTCTTCATGTTAATAATACCAACAAGAAAACTGGATTGAAAAGAGTTTTGAAAGTTTGTTATCGTTGATAAGATTTATATGATACTACATATATAAAGTTAGTCTTGAATCCAAAAGATGAAGATTTCATCGGAGAGAAATTTCTATTCAAATATGTTTGATAAGCAAGAGGAAGGATGTTCTTACTTGTTAGTCTTCCTTTTCTTCTCTTCTCTTCTCTTCTCTCCTGTCCTGTTTAATAGATCCATTTATCTTTTTTGTTTTCCTCTAATTTATTTACCTACTTCATTAATTCATTCTAACCTAATATTCGAGCGTCTTAATCGTGATTGATATAAAACCTCAAATAACTTTAAATTCACTCTTTTTCTCGGTAACTTTATTACCACATAATGTAATCTACATTACATTTCATTGAAATCATTAATTCATCGCAAGCAAGGAATGGAAAGTTTTCTGCAAGTTTTCAGAAAAGCTAAAGCTCAGCATGTAATATCTTATGTACGATCTGATGTTTTGATGCCCCTGAGGATGAGGATCAAGTTTAATAACATTAAAGTTATTCAAATGATTTTCAAATTCATTTTATTTTAATTTCATTTCATTCAGTTTGATTTGAGTTGATTTGATTTGCATGAAAATATAATATGTTTGTGTTGCATTTCAAATGGCAGTACATTTGCTGCTTTCTATTTTAGATAGACGAATAGAATCGAATAGACGCAATTGTAAGCTTTGTATTGACTTGATCGGCGCCCAAATCATGCTGAGAATATTGAATATTTTCACTTGTTTTCGTTCCCTTTCTATTGCTTCCTTCTCTCTCAGGTATTTAACAATTCTTTAGTCAGTTAAATGGTGTTGTTTGTGGGCAACACAGTGCGAAATGCACAAATGAAATAAAGAGAATGCAAAATACGAGCAGCAGTGGTGAAATAATAATATAATTTGCATAAAGCATGAATAAGGGAGAACAAATGCTTCGTTTCCATCAATTGGCATTCATGTTTTCATGTTTCTCCTTGTTCATTTCACCTTCTTTCTCCTTGTGCTTGTCTCTCTATGTGTGCGTTTTATGAAGTAAGAAGAAAGAATTTCATAAAAAGCATTGCATTTATATATTGCTTTGCAGTCAGTCAGACACATGGAGAGAGAGAGAGAGAGAGAGAGAGAGAGAGAGAAGTAGAAAGTTTACGCGAGAAGAGTAAAAAGTTATTGACAATTGATGCCTGACGAAAGCAAAGGCACATATGAATGTAAATACTAATATTTTCTTGTTAAAAGGATTTTTACTTTGCAAAACACGAAAAAAGTTTGCATATCATTGTCTCAGCATTTCATATGCACTTTTTTAATTCCTTCATTCCACACAGCGCACAATACAAAACATTTCAAGAACACGCTGTGAAGCTTTTTTGGTGGTGAAAGCACGTGAATGCAATGCAACAATTGTGTGAACAATCATTCCTTTAGAGTTGAGTGCATTGAATTGGATGTGTTGTGTTGTTGCTCTTGTTGTTAGAAATTCAATAGAAGGATATGTAAATGAAATGCAAAGCAAGAGAAATACAAAAGAATGCATGAAAAGGGTTAGATATCTCAAGTTACAACTTACCTTTACACAAAATCCTCTGCATTGTGACCGTGAAATCCATTGTGGAATCTTCTTTATAGTCACATGTATTTCACCTACAACAGTCTTCATTATCATTTATTACCTTTTTCTTGTGCTAAAAATATCCCATAATCTATGCATGTTTGCATACATGAAGTCATAAATAAGACTCTAATTAAAGACTCAGTAGATTCAAGCAATGATGATCACACACTTGTCATTGCCAGTCAAGTTAGTCGGTTAATTTAAATGCAATCTTTATGCTTTAAATTAATTTTATTCAAGGGAAAATTCAGAATGAGAGACAGAGATAAGTGAGAGAAACAAATGGATTAAGTGAGAATAAGTTGAAAATTTATGTATTTATGTAAAAAAGAGTGAGAAAAGAAACACACTATTTGATTATTCCTTCTCATTTATCTGTCTTTCTGTCTCACAACAAGTTGAAGTTAAATTAACTATTTAAAATTCAATTATTCATTTTCTTAATTTTTGTACTTTCTCTTTCTCTCTTTCTTTTTCTCTCTTTCTTTTTCTCTCATTCTCACTCTTTTTGTTTTTCTTTGAATTGTGTGTAGATGATGATGCTTCTTGATTTCATAATTCTTTATAAATTATAATTTTAGCTTTGAAATACGCATGCTGATAGCATGCAATTATCTTACAGGTAGTCTTGCTGATGAGACATATATTACTGACTGACTGGGTGTTGATTCGGTCATGCAAACTTTAGGTCGCATGGATGACTCTCTTGATGAGTTAATCATCGTACTCATGAGTGAGAGATAGGGAGACAGTTTGCCTCTCCTTTCCTTTCCTCTAATGACGGTTGCAAATTGCAAATTGCGATGCAGATTTGTTGGGACAGTAGAATCACTGAATGCATTGATGAAGTGAATGCCAACTCATCATCTCATTATTACAATAAGCAATAATAGCATAAACAGATGATATTATCTCGATCGCATGATGTTTTGAATGTTATCTTTCATTATACAAGTCAAACAGTCACTAACTATTTGTGTCATCACTGCTGACAACATTGTCTTCTTGTCAGCTTTTTCCTGTTGTTCCTGCTGAGTTGAGTGTTATTTATTGCATTGATCATGCAAATGGTAAGGTAATATCATGCTCACTGAATATTTAATTATCTGTGAGGTGGGAGTAGATGAGGCAAGTGAAGGGAAAAGTAGAGTGAAAGAGATAAGAAAATATGAGAAGAAGATATGAGTGGTTGGAACTTTTTCAAACGTGAGTTTGTGACTGAGAGATAGCAAGCATGCAAGAAAGAGGGAGAATGAGAGTGAATCTCAAGAACCACTTTCTCTTTCACTTGCACTCGATAATTACATTTAGATCATAATTATCTTAAATCATAATTTAAACTTCGTTAAATGCATTTTAAACTTCAAAAATTTCCTTTTCACCAACAAAAAATAATGTAAAATTTCTTGGTATAGAAACAGAAACAAAGAGAGAAAACTATCTTTTAAATTATCAAGAGAAAAGAAAGGAAAAGAAAGAAAAAGAAAGGAAAGGAAAAGCTTTTAATATCAGCTTTGATTCTAATAAGCCTTTGAACTTTCATGAGGTTTATTATCCTTCTTTATGAAGAAGCAAAGTTAAGTCGCATAAAATTTCTCTTGTTGATTTCTTGGCAAAAGAGCAAACTTTTGCTCTATTAAAATATTACTTTATTGAAATAGCAAATACCGTTATTGAGTAAACAGAATGATGATGAAATGAAGTTATTGCTAAATAAGATGCACGTGAGAAGAGAAAGTAAGTAAATAAGTTATACTGATAGGCAGATTTTATATTATTCAAGAATGAAAGGGAGGGAAATAGTTTTTATCAGTAAAAAAGCTCTTAAGATAATGATAATAGCGAGAGAAGAAGAGCAAAGGGAATGCAATTTCCATTGTAAAATAAAATATGTTGTTTGTTCTTAAATAAGATTTATGCTCATATTTCTCTCTATTTGAGTTCGTTTCGTTTCAATTCATCTAGTTTGTTCTTGTTTGCTTTATTTGCAAATGAATTGAATCCAGAAATGAGATAATGAAACAGAGAGAAAGAGATTGAAACGTAAATCACATTATCATATCATTTAATGTGATCATATCATCAAATAACAAGTTTAAATAAAAAATAACTGATATCATCATAAACAAGTGAGGGTTTATTGGGTGCAATTTGTGTTTGATTTTGCTTTTTTCCATTTAAGTGCAATTCGATTATTCATTCAAATATTCACTTCATTTTTTGTTTTTGCTTTTGCTTTTGCTATTGCAATACTTTTTTTTCTTGGCTCGCAAATATATTTTTATCATGATAATTGCAATCAAAGCGATCAAAGCAATCAATCGAAGCTATAGATAATAATTAAAAACTAAAACCTCATTAAAAATACAATACAATCTAATGTAATCAAATGAAACACCAATGAAATCAAATGAAAGTCTCAAGTCAAGAGAGTCATACAACTCAATTAATCATTGCTGAATTTTAATTGCATTTCCATACTAATAAAACATCACTATATGAAGTTATTGCATTGCTACAGCAACAGCAACAAAAATGCTTTCTTTTTCTTGTTATCACTTGTTTTTCATGAATAAAAGAGCAAAGAAAGATGAAAGAAAAACTAACAAGAAATAAGAAAACATGATAATAACATAACATCAACTAAATACATGCATAATCACGAGTGAGCATTGCATTACATTGCACAATACATTGATGAATTAATGAATGAATGAATAGAAACTAAAAGAAAGGAAACCAGAAAGCAAGCAAAAAGCATTCTTGACCGAATTTCACAGCAGCAGTTGAAGTTCACTAACTAACTAATAAGCTGTAGTTGTGAGGGCAGATAGATAGATTCCCACCCAAACGATTTGGTTGAAATGAATGTGAAACTAAATGCGAAACGAAAAAGCGAAAAAGTGAAAGAGAACGAGCGAACGCATGCTAATGCTAATCAATCTTGCTTTGACATTTGAAGGATTTAGGAATGAGGAATGAGGAATGAAGAAAGAGAGAGGGAGAGAGAAGGAGAGAAAGAGAAAGAGAAAGAAAGAATGAGGGAGAGATAGAGAGGCAGAAACTATTTTGTAATAATTTATATTCTTACTATTATATAACTTATATAATTTAATGCATGTAAAATAGAATGCATCGAATTGGATTGTAATAATCATTTCTCATTCATTCATTCATTTATTTCATTCTTCACAATTTTTACTGACTAATAAGTGTTCCCCACTAATTGCCCTAAAAACATTTAACTTGTATAAAACACTAATGAATGAATGGATTGGCTGTCTGTTGTCTGATAGATTCTATCTGTAAATTCTTGAATCTTAAATCTGCTTTTTTGCATGCTTTCATTTGCTACACTTGTGTTGCTTTTACATTATGTTACGTTACATGATTTTTGTGTTTTAAAATGGTTTATATGTTTGATAATCAGACTGACAGATTAACATGAATTAAGTCAGAATTAATTGGCTTGCCTTTCTTTCACTTCACTTTAGTTTTGATCGGTTCGAACTGCATCTAGTTTAGATGATGATCTAGACTTGTTGTTAAGGCACATGATTTCGCTTTGCTTTATCTTCATCTTTGTTTTTATATTTCAGCTCAATTGAAATTCAAATGGAAAAATTGAGTTAAAAAGAAGGGAGGAGAAAGAATAATAAGAGAATGAGACTAACAAGCAAGTAAATGGCAAAAAATTAGCAAAACTTGCAATTAATTAGGAATTCGTAATAATCATGACACAAGAAAGAAACAATATTTATGATTGATAATTGATTGAACACAATCGAATGCAAACATAAAATTGGTCAAGTGAATTGAAATTCAAACAATAAAAATAGGATGGAAAGAAAGAATGAATAAATGAAGGCAAGCAAAACATTGCTTTTGTTATTCATTATAATTCATTACTTATTGTGTTGTTTGGCTGTTGGATGGCATGAAAAATAAAATATTCAAAAATAGCCAAATCTCTCCTGTGATGTCTCGAATTACGAATCGCTTTCAAGAGTTTTTTTGCCTGAAAATCAGCAGTTTAAATTTATTCACTGTATTCATGCTTGCATTCACTTCATTGAAGTGAAAAGTTTTTAAGTTATTTTTTGGGTAAAGCAAAGAAGTTTTAAAAAAAGTTTGTCCTACATATTTATTGATGAGTTGCATGCATGCATGTTGTTGTATATTATAATTTGTTGTTACAACAACAACATGTGAGTTTTCTTCACTTCATTTGTTTGATCCAATTCATTTGCTTCCCCAAATTCTCTCTCACTTTTTCTCATCTCCTACGTCGGTCTAAAAGCGATTCGTCATAAAAACTTGTCTCCACTTCTGTTATTGTTAGAACCAATGTAATATAACATCAACTTCAACACTGGCGGTAGAAAAACATTGCCAAACTTGCTTCTGGTTTGCTTCTTGAGTTGTTTAAAAAAATAACTTTTTCTCTTCTATTTCTCTCCTTCCACTTGTTCGTTTGCTCATTTTATTCACTTTAAAAGCTGATCTGCAAACGTCACTTGCCCACACCAGCTCGCTCACTCCCATCATCTATTTGAGACAGATAGTCCTGTCTGGGCTAATCTAATGCCCACTGCTAATGCTAGATTGTAACTCAATGTGTCTTGTGTGTCCTAATGGCATAAATTTCCTCAAAAATGCAACAATATTACTCCAGACTAAGTTAGTTTCCATAGCAATGCAGGAAATGTGCAATTTACACCCTCCGATGATTCCTATTTTAAATTGCTCTCACACTTGTTCTGGCTATAAGAAGAGCAAGCAAAGCAAGACTAGAATTGGCTAAAACTAGCATAACATATTCCTTAGGCAATCATTTAAACTGTCTGGCGATTATTTGGTGGCTAGCAGTAGATCATTTGCGTTTCAAATTGAAAGAAAGAAAGAAAATCATAGAGAAAAACACGCAAATAAAGATAATTCAATACATTTTGACATTTGGTTTTATTCAATCTTTCAATCCTGGATATTCTTGGTATTCTTGATGGTCTTTCATATATTCATCTTTCACTTTGCATGAATTCTCAGACTTTCGCATGTCATTTTGCATATAAAGACCTTTTGAATGTGACCAAATTGGAGTGAAAGTGGCAATTTTACCACATTTCCATGAATGGCATGAATTCTGTGCATAGAAAGATTGATAAAGTGAAATCATCTGACTGGTTGATTCGAATGATCATGATGGTTTTTCTGCGTAAAAGTGTTTTATTGGGAAGAATCATTTCTTGAGAAAGATTTCTTCTTGTTATTATTTCTTTTTATTATTCAAAGTTGCAATGGGAAAGGAAATGTTTGTTGCAAGATAATATCGACACATATATTTTATTTTCACCTTCATGTTAAAAGAAAACAAGAATAACACTTATTGCAACAATTTTGAGGTAAATAAATTATTATATTACCATGAAGATATGAAAGGCAAATAAAATGTGAAAGTAATTTATAAAATACTAGTAAAAATCACATGCATGCATGCATATACATCATAAATTATGATTCATATTATGATATGCATCAAAAGAAAATGGTTTGCTTTCGTTTAATTAGATGTAAATTACTTACCTCACCAGATAATTATATGATAATTGAAGAACTAAGAAAAGAAAAGGAAAGAGTAAGAGCATTAAACGAAAATGAAAGTCAATTAGAGGATAGAGTTATGAACTAAGTTTTTATTTACTCTTTTCTTACTCTAAGTAAGTCTTTAAAGTGAAGTTACTCATCTGATGCATCGTTTTCTTGGCTAACTCATTCTCTTTTATTTATGTTTAGTTTAGTTAACTTAAGATGATGAGATTTGAGGTCTTAAAAAGAGTTAGTGCAGCAGTATATCATGATCGTGTTACCTCAGTGACTTGTGTGAGGAATGGGTTGTTGAGACAGCAATAAAGAAGGATGATGTTTCAATTGATAATCGGAGAGCTTGCTCTTTCGCTCTTTCGCTCCTCTCTCTCTCTCTCTCTTTCTCTCTCTCTCTCTCTCTCTCTCTCTCTCTCTCTTCCTCTCTTCTTCTTCTTCTTTTTCTTCTTTCCTCTCTTGTCTCGGCATGATGCATCGTGTTGCTGCTGATGATGATTAAATAACATAAAAGAAAGAATGAAAGAGCGCAAGAAGTAGTTGAAGTGAGCCAAAACGGGTTATTGAGTTGAAGAGTCTTCTATATTAACTGGTGGCTTTTCCTCTTTTCTTCTTTTCTATTCGATGGTAGAGAACACACACCATTCTGTGTTGTGTTTTCTTGTGCTCATCTTTAAGAGTTGCATCGTAGTATCAAAGCAGCAACCTGTTGTGTATCCTTTGTAGTATATAATCTACCTCACATCACATCCACACTTGTATATATTCATTGTACGTTAGTTTTTCTTCTTCTTCGATTTCTATACCTTTTTTTCTTTTACTTGCAACTCAATTTAGTATTCAACTCACTTACTTGCCGACTTGGCTTGTCTTGGCACGCTTTCCTATTGTATTGAGCATTCCGCTTCTTGAACGATGCAAAACATTTTCATACATGAATTGCTATTTTGTATTACATCAGCATTTATGTATTGAAATAAATATTTATTATATGAGTATTGAATATTGCGAAATATTATGATTAGATGGAACAGTAGGAGAGAAGGAAAGAAGAAAAGGAGGGAAACTTTCAAGATAAAAGATTTATTCTGATTAAAAAAGATAACTTTGAAATCGATAAGATGAGATTAAGATCTTATGAATATCTTGATAATATTGCATAATCAATTTCATTATCCTGCTAAATCTCATATTGTGTGTGATCATTAAATTGTCATTTCTTGAGTGAAGCTTTCTTTTTCTTTTTCTCATGAGAAAATAAAAATCATTTGAATCAAAGTGACTTGAATGAATGTCGCTTTAAGACTCCTGACTATTGGATTAAGAGTTTTGTTTGCTTTTGAATTATTATAATATGAAATAATTTCAATTGAATTTTGAAGCTTATCTGTGTGAGATATCTGATTTATCCTTATCTTTATCTCAATATTTATATTGAATTCGCATATCATTGACATGAATGCAAATAATGCATTTCGGCAACTTGTGTGTCCTGCAATATCAACAAGACAATTCGTGGAATCCACTCTTTCTTCTTGTATTTTACATTTAATTTAAATCTCTTTTCTTCTCTCTATCTTGTAAATATTTTGATCTGATGTCTGATCTAACATGTCTAATACATATTTGATTTTATTTGGTTAAATTAAACAAAGCAAAGCAAACTGTCTGAATAAGTAAATATTTTGAATCATAATGATTGCAACCAGTGGGAGATGAGAATGCGATGAGAATAGATGTAGATGTTGGTATGTTCACGTTGCTTCATTTTTTGACAGGATATAGAGATAGATATGGATATGACATGACATATTATTTGCAATTTGATGTGATGTAAAACTGATGTAAAACTGATGCAAGCAAAAGAAATGAAAATCATCTTTCATCTTCATCGTTTTGATTTCATTTTCTCTCTTATCATATCATGAATATGATATGAACAATACATGATTCAGTTTAGTTTAGCTCAATTTTGTTCGCCAACTATTTGATATATTTGGTTGGTATATAAATAATACATGCAATTCATCTATCACTTGTTTGGTATTTTGTTGTGTGAAATTTTATTCAATATATGGAAAATGAAATAAAAAATGAATTTATGAAAAATAGATGTATTTCCACATCACATTTCATGAGCGTAGCATGAAATATGATCTATTTATGCATTTGTTGTTGAAAATGTTACATTCCATTAACGTAGACTTGATTTGGTGTGCTAACTTTTGTTATCTTTCGGTTTTCAAATGATACTCACTCTATCACGATGGCAGAGTGAAGACAAACAGATTGCAATTGCAGTATTTCAATTTGCAACATTTTATGGCAATGAGATGTGATGTGATGAGATGAGATATGGAAGTTGAGATATGAGAGAGAGAGAAAGAGAGAGAACGTATTGAGTTGAAATGGAAATTGAGTGAAGTGAATTGAATTGAATAAAGTGAACGAGAAAGTGAAGTGAGAAATGGCCAAACATTATCAGAACAGATCAGGACAGACGAGAGTAAACGATAGTGTTAGATGATAAAGTTAGTGATGCAGTTATGCTGCATTATATTTCCATAACTTATTTCAATTTCAAATACATTCTTATAGCATATTTCTATTCCTAACCTTATATATCAATTTGATTTGACCTTTCAAATTTGATTTGATTGCACTGAACATTGCCATTGCTATTGCTATTGCATTGCATGGTTTGGTTTGGATCAAATTGATGGTCATTTATATGCAAACTCTCTTCTATCAAGTCAATCTGTTCCCTCAAACTGAATATTATATTGAAGCAAAGCCAGTTCATAGCATGGCATGCATTTTGCATCAAACCATCATCAATACAATGGCAGCATATCAGTGATTGCCAATTTTCAACTGCAATTCCCTGCTCTATACTTTTACCACGTTATGCTCTCTCTCCTCTCTCTCCTCTCTCTCTCTCTCTCTCTCTCTCTCTCTCTCTCGTCCTTTCAACACTCACCACGCTATTTTCCTCACTTTCTTTGCCTTTCTCTTCTCTCCTTTTACAGATGAAATATTGTTATTCATTTTATATGTTTGATATATTCTATCTGGCGAATGGCATGGCAAGTGTGTTAGCAAAGTATCTCTCTTTCCTCTATCTCTCATTCTTCTCGCCAATAAAATAAATGATTTTCTCTCTCCCTGATTCCCTGATTGTCAGATTGAAAGTAAAGAGAGAGAGAGAGAGAGAGAGAGAGAGAGAGAGAGATGATCTATTCTCCGCTATTAGCAAGTATATATGAATCAGTTTCGCGATGTTTGAAAATCTAAAATCTGAAAAATGTTGAATAGAAATAGCATGTTTCATCATTGACTTGTTTTGATTGCTTTTTTGCTTGCGAAATTGACTGATTTGGATTTCCATTTACAGTTAAAGAATCAGTTTAGAATGTATTATTGCAAAAGAGAGAAAGAGAGAGAGAGAGGCGGCCAGTGCTGTTCTTGTTCCACCTAATCTGGTGTGATGTTTGCTATGTTCCTGCTGATTTAATAGCTTTGGTGTTAGGCTAACACTGTTATCAGTTGTGATGCAGAAGAGATGAGAGTCAACAGAAACATAGGCTGACACACTCAAGACAGAAACAAATTGCCTAAGCCATGATTGACCATCATTCAAGTTTATGAAGCCAAGCAAGCGATTATGCGAAACTTGAGCTTAATTTGTTAGTGAAGCGAATGGTAGTCGCTTCTTCTTCCAAGTTTCTTCTTGTAAGTTCTTGTTAGTTTCAATTGCATTACAAATATCAAATTATCTGCCAATACAAATTGGATTGAATTTCAATTGCTAATGAAAACAAAAGAACAGAAGTTCTTCTTCAGTTCCAATCATTTTCTCGTGTTTTTTTCTTCTGCTCATAAACTTTAATTTCCACATTCATAGTCAACTTGATTAAACAAAGATTATCATCATAAGTAGATGAGAAACAAAGTTTAGTTTAGAATCATAAAAACTCACTTAAAATTGAAATGAATTCTCTCGTTTATCATCATCAGATTTATTACCAGAAAGAGAAGAATAGAAATGCAATTTAATGAAAATTGAAATGCATTGCACTCAACTTTACGGTAATAATAAAATGGTTGAATATCGTGCTTTCATTTATTTTGTTCCAGTAGATTTGACTTCAATAAATATGCCTAACATGCCTAACATGTAATCACATTATACCAACTTGGCCAACACTTAATCATTTGTAACTACTATATTATTAATATAATAATATTGTAAGTCAAATCAAATAAATTATAATCGTGAAGCCAATAAATAAATATGTTGATGACTATCTTCCACTTGACATTATTTGATTTTTATTCAAATTGCATCAGGTAGATCATCCTTATGGCATATGATATGGATGGATAGATAGGTAGATGAAGAGGCATAGAGGCATCATCTTGTTTTAAAATTAGATCAAATAGGAAGAAGAGGCTCCTAATATTTATAGTCTAATTTGGATGAGCTGAGCTTTTAGGTGGTGTAATATAGTATGGTTGACTATGGTTTACTAAATTTATTGTATGACTGGAGTCATAGCATTTCAATTTAATAGATAAGCAATCAGAACAGGCAGAAGGAGATAGATAAAGATTGAGTGAGTCCATTTATGCATGATGAATGCATCACTCAAACTACATGAGAGACCCATAAAATTGTAGTAATTTTAAAGTTTTATGGTTCTAGCACATGATTCTCTTCATCTTCATCTACATTTCCATCTATTCATTCTCATATCCTCTTTCTCTCTCCCTCCTATCATCTATTTTGAATTCTTATAGCTATTGCAATTGCAATTGCCACTCTTCTTATTCCTCCCAACCACACTCACTCTCTTTATCGTTATCTCGAATCCCCATAATTCACACTACCTATTCTACACTGGATGAATCTATCGCTATCTATTTACGCTGTTATTTCACTGCACCGTTTTTCCCATCCATGGTTTGCATCTTATCTTATTCAATCTAACTATCTCAATCTGTTATCTCAATCAATGCAATAAGCATGTCGATAATAATTGGAGAGACTTCTCTTCTCTCCCTCCTCTTCACTACTCTTGTTCTCCTTCTTCTCTTTTCTTTATTTCAACTTCTTCTCTTTATCTCAACACAAATAAATAAACTAATCGTGATCTACCAAATGGTTATTAGTTAACCAACAAAGTATGTTTAGTGTTAAGTGTGTGTGTGTTTGTGTCTATGGAAAGAGCAATTCATTGCTATTAAAGGTTATATAATAGATGAAGATAAAAAGTGATTCTCTCTCTCCAAGGTCTATTTGACTCTCACAGTTTCTTGCTCTACAGTTATTGCTGGCAAGATTAATCTGTGTCGTGCTTTATCTTGCTTCAATGTTCTGTGTGGGAGAAGAGACGTAGATAGATACAGAGAAAGAGAAATTGAAAGATGTTGATGCTGCTTTTATAATCTTAATCTCATTCTTCTGTCTGTATTGAATGAACAGCTTGTGATGTTAAGTTGATGGTACACGTTGATTCACTAATGATCACCATATAGTATGCCCTGCAATGTTATTGCAATTGCCAAATCAGAAATTAGTTGTGTTGGATTGGATTGTATTAGATTGGTGGGTGATATTTTATTAACATCCATAAAACATTCAAAGCTTAATAGTAAAGAGAAAATTTATTATGATTTTATTGGGCTAGAACAGAGCAAAACTATTTGTTGTCCCGCAGAATGCATTCCGCAATCACAAGTAACTTTTAAAAAATTATTTACTACTTTTCGCTTTTCTCCTCTCTTAAAGTCCGTTTCAGCTCATTTCATTTCTCTATTTATTCTCTTCTCTTCTCTTCTTGTCTTTATCTTGATCTTGTTGCTCTTCTTCTCTTCATCTAGTTGTATTAAAATTATTATATATTTATATTTTCTTTCTCCCACGTTCAAACATGCTTTCATTCATTCATGCATCTGTTGTTTGCCATCATAATAAAACGCTGTGCGTTTGATAGTTTGTAGTTTACTAACTTGATAAATGACATGCCATATTCATGCCATGACTGATAAAATGCTGAAAAGCTCACTTAATCAACATGCTAATTTGACTAGAAGAGCAATTATAAGTATTTGTTGGGTTGCTTTTACTATGCGGTGCTTGCAAACACTGAATTATTATAATAATCGCTTCGTTTTTGCTCGTTTTTGTTTAGTATAATTCAAGTCCTTATTATCTCTAACCAAAGATAAAGAAGAAGAAGAAGAAGGAAAGATTCTTTTGAAACGCAACTTGCATCTCACTATAAACATTTGCATATATTCTTCTATAAAGAGTGTATCACATTGAACAACATAATCATAACAACTGAGCTTTCCATTCTATCTAGTGAGACATAAAGAAAAAAGATAATAAATTGACTTTTACTAAATAATAGAGTAATTACAATTCACTGCTGATTTTTTCCTTGTGTGTTGGCTGGCTGGTTTGGTATATTAGATTCTACTGAATTGGTTTAGTTTAGTTCTAAAACTGAAACAAAACCGGCGAGAGAGAGAGAGAGAGAGAGAGAGAGAGAAAATCCCAAAGCAAAGCAAATCACATCACTTGAGCAGCACAGACATTGCATAATAAATTGGATTGTGCTCTTTTTATAATAATAATTCCTAATAATAATCAAGTTAATGAATCTGAGAATCATTAATCTGACATGCCATGCTTGCGACAGCAATATTAGCATATTTGTGAGCCAAAGAGTATATGTTAGAGTATGTGCTGAGTTTATGCAATTTTTGCTTTTGCTTGCTTGCTTGCTTCCCATTCTGTCTGGAGATCGTTATTAATGCATTGCATTTACATGATGATAATGATGTGATACAAAAGCGATTGCGATATACAATTTAATCAAGATAATCATAATCATAATATAGACATAGAAGTATATCATGTTATGATATGCAGTGTTGCTTTTTCATTTTCGAGCATTTTCCACTAACAAAATGCTTGATGATAACATAATTATTACAAGAGACAAGAAGGCAGTGCTTTCTCCCTTTGTGTTCTCCCATGATAGATTAAGATTTAAATTAACTTTTGGAGATGATAATTAGCAGCGATATTACGCTTACTATGTTAGATATACACCTTTTATAGAGTTAAATGAGTAGAAGTAGAATTGAAGAGAGATTTTTATCTACAAACTTGATAAAGAAAGGAAAAGAAAGAAAGTTATTCGAAGAGAAAGGAAAGTGAGAAAAGAATGTTCAAAAAACGCTATAGTTAGAATCACCACATTGAATGCTGATTACAAATCAAAGTGTGTGTCGGAAGTTTGTTTGTTCGCGTGTGTTTTGCCGTTTAAATTAAACTCAATTGAATAATAAATGATATAGTGAGTGAGAAGTGAATGAATGAATAAATAAAAATTCATTAGAAAGTCAGAGAAAGAATGACATCAATGAAGGAATTGATTTGAGGAATGTTAAAGGAGAAGAGAAGGAGAAGTTGAAAGTAATAGGAAATGAATATCATGCATTTTACTATTGTTTTTATCAAAGTTTCTGTGAGAAGACATTAATAATAATCAAGTTTCGTTTTTGTGTTTTACCATTGCATTATCAATTGACATCAAGACATTGAATGAAATGAAATGGAAATCATGGAATCAATTCAATGCTTCGCTTCCTTGAATGAATTTTATTTTTGTTAAGTCACACAGCGCAAGAAGTCATAGCAATGATGAAGTGAAGTGAAATGAATTGAAATTAAATGAAATTAAGTTTAAGTTTATTGTACTCACAGAAAGTTTTAAATAACTTAATGCAACTTTTTGAAACTTTTTGCATGCTCAATTTGTATGCTTGCAATTGATATTCTTCTGATTGATTATGTGTGCTCACATTTGTGTGCTCACATTTGGATGGCACAAAACAAGCCAGCAAAAAAGCAAACAAAACAAGACGAGACGAGACGAGACAAGGCAAGACACTGATTGTCTCTCATTGTCATTAGTAGTACATTATCATACCATAGAATGAAGCATTTGAATTGCATAGGTAAAAGAAGGTACAAAAAGGTAGTAGAACATTATAGGAGCTTCCTCTTCTTATACACAAGTCGCTTTTATTATTAACAAAGCTAATGTTAGAAGCGCGACCAATGCATTGCAGCTGGTGGTGCATATCAAGCATGTTCACGAGATGCAATTTATTAATTTCTTTCATTACAATTGCAGTCAATTTTGATGCTTTGTGTGCTGCAATTCAACATACAATTTAACTTTTTCTTTCCAGCACATTGGGATCCTAAGCTTAGAATTCCACGTGGACAAGTTGTCGCG
>JADMIO011403856.1_pt1 | contig 58848 bp, 40 predicted proteins | sample 8958161 | NCBI WGS metagenome assembly JADMIO01 (sample SAMN16585339, study PRJNA669376) | soil metagenome | isolation source: Crop rotation soil | place: USA: Cullars Rotation, Alabama | collected 2011
TCGGCGCCGGGATTTTTCGACGGGACATCCCTGCCCCGACGAAAAACGGCGCACGTCCTGTGCGCCGCCCCTTCGGGGTCTCATCCGTCGCCGCCCGCCGCTGCGGAGGTCCGACCCAAAACAGGCCCTCTCCCGGGCGGAGCGCTCCTCTCCGATTGCCCTCAGCGCTCGAAGTCGCGGAGCAGAGCGGACCACGCGTTCAAGCTCCTGCTGCATGAAGGATGCGAACCGAGCACCGGAGCGGCCGAGGGGAGCAAGGCACGGGTGTCTGAGGTACATGGATGTACCGAGTTCCGTGCCGGCCCCTCGGACGCGAGGAGCGCAGGGAACCGGCGCGGCTTCACCGCGCCGGTTCGCGTCCAGCAGCAGGGGCTTGAATGCGTGGTCCGCTCTGCCCCACACATTGGGGAAGCGCCTTCAAACGCGAACGCCGCCCCAAGGGCGGCGTTGCGATGGAACCGGGAAATGAATCGGGCGGTCAGCCGTGGTCGACGAAACCGATCTTGATCAGGCCGGCGTTCTTCGCCGCGGCGAGCACCTTGGCGAGCGTGTCGTACTCGGCCTCGTTGTCGGTGTCGATCTGGATCACCGGCTGCTCCATCGGATCGGAGTAGCGCTCGGCCTCGAGCTTCATGTTGTCGCGCAGCGCACCGAGCGGGATCGCGCTGCCGTTCCAGGTGATGCCGCCATTGGCGTCGATCTTCAGGTCGATCGGCGCCGCGTTGGTCGGCGGCGGCGGATGCTGCGACGGGATCGGCAGGTCGACGCCGATGGGATAGGTCATCGGCGGCATGGTGACCATGAAGATGATCAGCAGCACGAGCATCACGTCCACGAGGGGCGTGACGTTCATGTCGACCATCGGGCCGCCGCTGTTGCCGGTTGAAAATGCCATGGCGTCGTCCTCGGAGTGGTTACGGCTTGCCCTGGCCCTTCGGGGCCGAGATGAAGCCGACCTTCTGGATGCCGTTGTTCTTGGCGGTCCGCACCACGTTCCAGATGATCCCGTAGTGCGTGTTCTTGTCGGCGCGCACGTCGAGTTCCGGCTGCGGGACCAGCTGCGCGGTGATCGCCAGGCGGCTGTCGAGGATCGCCTGGTCGACCGGGTCGTCGTTCCAGTACACGCTGCCGTCGGCCTTGACCGTCAGGGTGATCGGCGGTCGCTTCAACGACGGCGGCTTCTCGCGAAGCACCGCGTTGGGCAGCTTGACCGGGATTTTGTGCTTCATGAGCGGGGTGGTGATCATGAAGATGATCAGCAGCACCAACATCACGTCCACGAGGGGCGTGACGTTGATGGAGGCCATCGGGCCGCCGCTGTCGTTGCTGCTGAAGGCCATGGACTGGCTCCGTCAGGCGCTTGGGTTCGTCGCTTACTGGCCGCCGACGCGCGAGCCGGTGGCGAAGAAGTCGTGCAGGTCGTGCGCGAACGCGTCGAACTGCGAGTTGGTGACGCGGTTCATGCGCACGAAGAAGTTGTAGCCGAGCACCGCCGGGATGGCGACGAACAGGCCGAGCGCGGTCATGATCAGCGCCTCGCCCACCGGGCCGGCCACTGCGCCGATCGACGACTCGCCGGTCTGGCCGATCGCGATGAGGGCGTGGTAGATGCCCCACACGGTGCCGAGCAGGCCGACGAACGGCGCGGTCGAACCGACGGTGGCGAGCACGGTCAGGCCGTTCTCGAGGTTCTCGGACTCGCGGGCCACCGCCTGGCGCAGCGAGCGGTCGATGAACTCCGAGCGGTTGAGGGCGCCGGTCAGGCGGCCGCCTTCGTTGCGCTGGTGGTGCGCGGCGGCTTCGGCGCAGTCGAGCGCGATCTTGGAGAACGGCTCGTAGCCCGGCTGCTGTTCCATGAACTGGATCGCCTCCTGGGCGTTCTGCGTCTCCCAGAACGTGCTGATCACCCGGTCGGTGCTCGAGCGGATGCGCAGGTTGCGGAAGATGTTCAGGACCATGTAGTACAGCGACCCGAACGAGAACAGGCACAGGGTGATGAACACCAGCAGGCCGACGTTGTTCTCGCCGGAGATGAAGGTGCCCCACATGTGCCCGAAGCCGATGTTGTTGAACGCTTCGGCGCCCGAATTGGCGGCGGCCTGGGATGCGGCCGCGGCGGCCGGGGAGGTAGCGGTTTCCTGCAACATGGCCTAGCCCTTTCTTGAGTTAGCGGGTGGTGTAGCGGTTAGAGGTTGAAAACGACGGGCACGCGCACGAGTCCTTCGACGCGCTTGCCGTTGTCGATCTTGGGACTGAACTTCCACTTCTTGGCGGCATCGACGGCGGCCCGGTCGAGGCTGCGGTCGTGGCTGGACTTCTCGACCCGCACGTCGATCGGCTCGCCGTCGGCGTTGACGGTGATGACGAGCACGACGGTACCGGTGATGCCGTTGGCGAGCGCCTCGCGCGGGTACTCGGGCGGGTTGCGTTCCTTCCACGCGTTGTCGACGCTCGCTTCCATCGACTGCGCCGGCGGCGGCGGAGCGGGCGGGGCCGGCGTCGCCTGCGTCGACATCGGCGTCGGGGTGTCGGAGATCACCGGCGGCGGCGGCGCGGTCGGCGGCGGCGGCGGCTGGTGGGTCGGCGGCGGCGGGATTTCCTTCGGAATGATCTTCGGGATTTCCTTGGGCGGCGTCGGCGGCGGCGGCGGCGGGGGCGGCGGCGGTTCGATGATCGTTGCGGCGTGGATCTCGTTGTCGTCCTTGGTGGTGTCCTCCACCGAGGGCGGTACCAGCAGCATCATGAAAAGCGACGCCTGCACGGTCACCGCGAAAGCGATGCCGGCGACGCGTCCCCAGTTGAACTGGTTGGACTTCTGGTGGGCGTAGCGGGAGTGGTAGATGGCGCTCATGACTCGTGCCTTCTCTAGAACTGCGCGGGCCCCGACCTCTGCCGCGCTGGAGCGCATTCCAGCGCGGAATTCTTTAGCTTATAGCAAACGCCTGACTCGATAAACATCGGCTCCGGGAAACTGGCGAACCGGTCACTTTTTCTTCGGCGCCGGCTTCGCGTCGCCGCCGGCCGCGATGATCCGCTGGGCCGCCTGGCGATCCGCGACGCCCTTGGACAGCGCGTGCTGGGCGGCCGCCCTGGCTTCCGCCCGGCGCCCTTCGTTGTTGTACACCTTGGCGAGGTTCAACGCCGCTTCGCCGTCGGACGAGGCCGCGTCTGCCTTCTTGTAGGCCTCGATCGTCTCGGCCGGCTTGTTCATCGCGTAGTAGTCCTGCGCGAGCACCGAATAGACGTCGGCGGTCGGCTGCAGCGCGCCCTTCTGGAGGCCCTCGTTGATGATGGCCACGGTCTCGGCTTCGCCGCCCTTCACGTGCGAGTAGAGCTGGATCAGGTTGCGGTAGTCGTTCGCGGTGCTCAGCATGCCGCGCTTGCGCGCGTCGTCGAGCAGGGCCCGCGTCTTCTCGCTCTGCCCTGCCTGCTGGTAGGCGGCCGCGAGGTTCATCATCGACGCCTTGTCGTCCGGGTGGTTCTTGAGGATGCCCTCGCCCAGCGCGACCGCCTTGTCGGCCTGCTTGAGTTCGTAGTAGGCCGCGAACAGCATCTGCTGCTCGTTCGGGTCGGGCTTGGCGCCGGCGCCGTCGAGCGACTTCTGCAGCGAGGCCGCGGCGTTGCCGTAGTCCTTCTTCATGTAATACGCGCGGCCGCGGATGCCGTTGTATTCGGGCTTGTCCTGCTTGGTCTCCGAGACCAGCCGGCCCAGCGTGGCGAGGCCGGCGTCGATCTGGCTCGAAGCGATCTGCGCCTGCGCGAGGTTGAACATCGTCTGGAAATGGTCGTCGTTCGGCAGGGCGTCCTCGGTGACCGCAGCCTGCAGCGCCTCGGCGGCCTTCGCATAGTCGTGCTTGCCGAAGTTCGCGTAGCCGATCGCCTGGTAGGCGGCAGCCTTCTCGAAGTGGTTCGCCTTCGGGTCGCCGACCATCGTGGTGGCGAGCGCGATCGCCTCGTCGTTCTGCTTGGCGTCGACGAGGGCGTGCAGCTTGTTGACGTTCTTCGCCATCGTGTCGCTGCTGGCGTTCGCCGGCTTCTCCGCGCGGGTGGCGTTCGGGTAGAGCGCGGCCTTCTTGGCGTCCTTGTGCTCGACGAGGTTGTGGCGATCGGTCGTCTTGACCTCGTCGTCCGACTGCGCCAGCGCGAGCGGCGCCGCGAGTGCGCCGGCGACGGCGAGGAGCCCCAGGAACTTCAGCGAACGGCGCACGTGCATGTGGATGACCCCTGGTCTTCGTCACCGGCTCGGCGCCGGGCCTGACAGCCTAAACGGAGTTAGTGCCTTTGCTCAAGTTGTTTCCGCCCGGGGACAGGCTCCCACCGGCCGCGTAGGAAGGCGTGAAAAAGTCCTCCGGCGGACGCGGGAACGTGCGCGAGGACCGAATGGGGTTCGGCCGCGACGCTCTGCCCCGACGACACTCGCTGAAATATCCCGGAGAGGAGCTCCCCGGCCGGGAAACGGGCTAGGTGCGCGTCCCACGTTGGACGGACCCTGGCTTGTCGCAGGGTTGGCCCGTCAAACGTCGAGGTTGCTGACGCGCAGCGCGTTGTCCTCGATGAAATCGCGGCGCGGGTGAGGGCCGGCGCTTGCGAGCCACCGGCTCGCGCCGGGCCGAACGCCTTGGGCAGGATGCCCAAGGCCGGGTTGCGAGGCGAGCGCAGGATGCGCGAGCCCGCAACGACTCGAGCCGCGCAGCGGCGACATCAGACGTCCAGGTTGCTGACCCTCAGCGCGTTGTCCTCGATGAAATCGCGGCGCGGCTCGACCACATCCCCCATCAGCGTCGCGAAGATCTGGTCCGCGGCCACCGCGTCCTCGATGCGGACCTTGAGCAGGCGCCGCGTCTCGGGGTTCACCGTGGTCTCCCAGAGCTGGTCGGGGTTCATCTCGCCCAAGCCCTTGAAGCGCTGGATCGTGCGGCCCTTCTTCGCCTCCTCCAGCAGCCACGACTGCGCCTCGGCGAAGCGCGCGATCGGCTGCGAACGGCCGCCGCGGACGACCGCCGCGCCTTCCTGCAGCAGGCCCTCGATCGCGCGCGCGAAGTCGCCGATCGGGCGCAGCTCGCCGGCCTCGAACAGGCTCAACGGCAGGGTCTGGCTCACGGTCAGCCCGTGCTGCCGGCGCTCGATGACCAGCGACGCCGGGTGCGCGTCGTCGCCCGCCAGGATCCGCAGCAGGTAGTGCGCCTGGCCCAGGCGCGATCCGCCCAGGCGCCCGCGCAGGCCTTGCAGCCAGGTTTCGGCATACGCCGGATCGGCGAAATTCGCCGCGACCGGCGGCGGGAGCTCGAGCATCGCGTGCAGCACCGCGGCGTCGAAGCGGTAGGCGTTGCGCGCGATCGCCTCCTGCGCCGCGACCAGGTCGAGCATCAGCCGCTCGAGCGCCGTCGCGCGCACCGGCGGCGCGCCGCCGCCCGGGTGCAGTTCGGCGCCCTCGACCGCGTTGGCGACCAGGTACTGGTTCAGCGCCGCGTCGTCCTTGAGGTAGAGCTCGTTCTTGCCCTGCTTGATCTTGTACAGCGGCGGCAGGCCGATGTAGATGTGGCCGCGCTCGATCAGCTCCGGCATCTGCCGGTAGAAGAACGTCAGCAGCAGGGTGCGGATGTGCGAGCCGTCGACGTCCGCGTCGGTCATCAGGATGATGCGGTGGTAGCGCAGCTTGTCGGGGTTGTACTCGTCCTTGCCGATCCCGCAGCCGAGCGCGGTGATCAGGGTGCCGACCTCGGCGCTGCCGAGCATCTTGTCGAAGCGCGCGCGCTCGACGTTGAGGATCTTGCCCTTGAGCGGGAGGATCGCCTGGGTCTTGCGGTTGCGGCCCTGCTTGGCCGAGCCGCCGGCCGAGTCGCCCTCGACGATGAACAGCTCCGACAACGCCGGATCCTTCTCCTGGCAATCGGCGAGCTTGCCGGGCAGGCCGGCGATGTCGAGCGCGCCCTTGCGGCGGGTCAGTTCGCGCGCCTTGCGCGCGGCTTCGCGGGCGCGGGCGGCGTCGACCACCTTGCCGGCGATCGCGCGCGCCTCGTTGGGATGCTCTTGCAGGAAGTTACTAATCTTTTCGCCGACGATCGCTTCAACTACCGGCTTTACCTCGGAAGATACGAGCTTTTCCTTGGTCTGCGAGGAGAAGCTGGGGTCGGGAACCTTGACCGAGAGCACCGCGATCATGCCCTCGCGCATGTCGTCGCCCGACAGCGTGATCTTGGCCTGCTTGGCGATCCCGGACTGCTCAATGTAGGCGTTGAGCGTGCGCGTGAGTGCGGCGCGGAAGCCGGCGAGGTGGGTGCCGCCGTCCTTCTGCGGGATGTTGTTGGTGAAGCAGAACATCGTCTCCTGGTAGGCATCGGTCCACTGCAGGGCGATGTCCACCGTGATGCCGTTGAGCTCGCCGGACGCCGAGATCACCGAGGGGTGCAGCGGCGTCTTCAGTTGCGCGAGGTGCTCGACGAAGCTGCGGATGCCGCCCTCGTACTGGAACACGTCGCGGCGCCCTTCCCCGCGTTCGTCGGCGAGCTCGATGCGCACGCCGGAGTTGAGGAAGGACAGCTCGCGCAGGCGCTTGGCGAGGATGTCGTAGTGGAACTCGGTGTCGGTGAAGATGCTGGCCGCGGGCCTGAAGCGGATCTGGGTGCCGCGCTTGGTCGACGCACCGACGTCGCGCAGTGGGTACTGCGGTTCACCGAGCCCGTATTCCTGCTGGTGATGGCGGCCGTCGCGCCAGATGTCCATCCACAGGTGCTCGGACAGCGCATTGACGACCGAGACGCCGACGCCGTGCAGGCCGCCGGAAACCTTGTAGCTGTTGTCGTCGAACTTACCGCCGGCGTGCAGCACGGTCATGATGACCTCGGCCGCGGAAACGCCCTCTTCCTTGTGGATGTCGGTCGGGATGCCGCGCCCGTTGTCGGTGACGGACACCGAACCGTCGCCGTGCAACACGACCTCGACGCGGTCGCACCAGCCGGCCAGTGCCTCGTCGATCGCGTTGTCGACGACCTCGAACACCATGTGGTGCAGGCCGGTGCCGTCGTGGACGTCGCCGATGTACATGCCCGGGCGCTTGCGGACGGCTTCGAGGCCGCGCAGCACGGTGATCCGGGACGAGTCGTAGGTGTCGCTGGGACGGAGTTCTTCGGGCGTCTGTTCGTCGGTCATGGGGGCCTGGTTGGACGGCTGTCGACGGCCCTGCAGCGGTGCGCGGGGCAACAGTGGATTATAGCAGCCTGAGGACTTCGGCTCGTTCCACGTGGAACACCGCGATGTCTAGCAGTCATCCCATCGGCTGGGTCTCGACCCAGCCTACAAGCCCTTCAACCGAGCCGGCGGACCTCACCGCGTTCCACGTGGAACAATGCCGGCTGCAGCCCCGTAGGCTGGGTCGCGACCCAGCCTACAAGCCTTTCAACCGAGCCTGCGGACTTCGCCGCGTTCCACGTGGAACAATGCCGTCTGGAGCCCGGATATAGCGAGCGCCGGCAAGTGTTCCGTGCCGGTCAACAGGATCTGCGCCTGGCAGGCGGCAAGGTCCCCGATCACGCGGTGCTGGTGCTCGCGATCGAGTTCCGAGCCGAGGTCGTCGAGCGCGACCACCGGCCACTCGCCACGCGCTGCGGCGTAGGCGTGGCCCTGGGCGAGCACGCAGGAGAGCGCGACCAGCTTTTCCTGCCCGCGTGACAGCGCGTACCGGCCGGGCAGGCGCTCGAACACGACCCGCCAGTCGGCGCGGTGCGGTCCGGTTGTGCCGTGGCCAAACGCGAGGTCCCGTTCGCGCGCATCGGCGAGCGCTTCGGCGAGCGACTGCTGTTCGCGGCGCCAACCCGGCAGGAATTCGAGCCGCACCGACCCGAGTTCGGGCAGGAAAGCAGCGATGGCGCGCGCGAGCAGGGGCTCGAGGGCCTGCAGGTAGAGCGAGCGCAGCCGGGTGAGCGGCTCGCCGGCTTCGGCGAGCTCGAGGTCCCAGGGAACCAGCAGGTCCGGCGTCGGGCGGGCCTTGAGCAGGGCGTTGCGTTGTTTCAGCGCGCGCGCATGGCGACGCCACAGCCCGAGGAAATCCGGTTCCACGTGGAACAGCGCCCAGTCGACGAACTGGCGGCGCCGCTCCGAGCCGCCGGCGATGAGCTCGTGGCTGCCGGGTTCGAAGGTCAGCACGGCCAGCGCCGTGCACAGGTCCGCGAGGCTGGCGACCGGTTCACCGTCCAGGCGCGCCTGCCAGTCCCGGCCCGAATGCCGCAAGCCGGCACGCCGCAAGCGGCCCTCGCGCTCGCGCCATTCGGCGAAGACTTCGAGGTCGGGCTGGCCGTGCCGCACCAGGCCGTCGCGCACGCGGCCGCGGAACGAGCGCCCGTTGGCGAGCAGGTGGGCGGCTTCCAGCAGCGAGGTCTTGCCGGCGCCGTTGCCGCCGGTCACGAGGTTCAGGCCTGGTCCGGGCTGCCACTGGGCGTCCTCGAAGCCGCGGAACCGCGCCAGCGTCAGGCGTTCGAGTCGCATCGTCGTGCCCGGCGCGGTCGCGCCGGTGATGCCGGGTCCGGCGTCAGAGCCGCAGCGGCATCACGACGTGCCGGCAGCGGTCGCCCGAGGTTTCGCGCAGCAGGGCGCTGGAATTCGCGTCGCGCAGGCCGACCACGACCTGTTCCTCGCGCAGCGCGCCGAGCGCGTCGAGCAGGTAGGTGACGTTGAAGCCGACCGAGAGGCCGTCGACGCGGGTATCGGCCTCGACATCCTCCTGCGCCTCCTCCTGCTCGGGGTTGTGCGCCACCAGGCGCAGCTGGCCCGGCGTGACCTCGATCTTGACCCCGCGGTACTTCTCGTTCGACAGGATCGCCGCGCGCTGCAGCGCCGCGCGCAGCAATTCGCGGTCGACGCGCACTTCCTTGTCGGCGCCGATCGGGATCACCGCCTCGTAGTCCGGGAAACGCCCGTCGATCAGCTTGGAGGTGAAGGTCAGGTCCTCGCGGCGCAGGCGCAGGTGGTTGCGGCCGACCTCGAGTTCGATTTCGCGATCGCCGCCCTCGAGCAGGCGCTGCAGCTCGAGCACGCCCTTGCGCGGCAGGATGATCTGCTTGCGCGCCTGCACGCCGGTCGGCAGCGGCGCCTCGCAAAGCGCGAGCCGGTGGCCGTCGGTCGCCACGCAGCGCAGCGCATTCTCGCGCAGGTCGAGCAGCAGGCCGTTGAGGTAGTAGCGCACGTCCTGCTGGGCCATCGCGAACGCCGTGCGTTCGATCAAGTCCTTGATCGCCGCCTCGGGGATGCGGATGCGCTCGAGCAGCTCGATGTCCTCGATCGCCGGGAACTCGTTCGGTGCGAGGGTGACCAGGGTGAAGCGGCTGCGGCCGGCCTGCAGGGTGACCTTGTCGTCGTTCTGGGTGAGGGTGATCCGGCTGCCGTCGGGCAGGGCGCGCACGATCTCGAACAGCTTGCGCGCCGGGATCGTCGTCTCGCCGTCGCGCGCGTCCTCGACCGTCGTGCGGGCGATCATCTCGACTTCGAGGTCGGTGGCCGTCAGCGAGAGCTGGCCGTCCTTCACCACCACCAGCAGGTTGGCCAGGACCGGCAGGGTATGCCTGCGTTCGACCACGTTGACGACTTGCTGGAGCGGCTTGAGCAGCACTTCGCGCTGGAGGGAGAAACGCATGCAGATCCCCGATCTTAGATTGTTTATAGATAAGAAAAACTGGTGATGATGGAGGGCTCGCGATCGCTGGGTAACGTTGCTAACTTGTTGATTTTATTGTTGAATCAGAACGCTACAACGCTGTGGGCGGAATCCTGCGCCGGCCGGGACAAGCTGTGGACAATTTTGCTGGCCCGGCCCCATCCCCAAGTTGTCCACAGCTCATTCGGTCAGTTTGCGGATCAGCTTTTCCCAGTCCTCGCGCAGCTTCCCGTCCGCGTCCATGAGCTCGCGCACCTTGCGGCAGGCGTGCAGCACGGTGGTGTGGTCGCGGCCGCCGAACGCGTCGCCGATTTCCGGCAGGCTGTGCTCGGTCAGTTCCTTGGCCAGCGCCATCGCCACCTGCCGCGGGCGAGCCTGCGAGCGGGTGCGGCGTTTGGAGGTGAGGTCGCCGAGGCGCAGCTGGTAGTAGTCTGCCACGGTCTTCTGGATGTTGCCGATGCTGATCGCCTGCTGCTGCGCGCGCAGCAGGTCGCGCAGCGTTTCCTGCGCGAACTCGACGGTGATCGAGCGGCCGGTGAAGTTCGCGCGCGCGGCCAGCGTGTTGAGCGCGCCCTCGAGGTCGCGCACGTTCGAGCGCATCTTCTTGGCGATCAGGAAGGCGACGTCCTCGGGGATCACGGTGCCGCGCTCGCGGGCCTTCGACAGCACGATCGCCGCGCGCGTCTCGAAGTCCGGCGGCTCGATCGCCACCGACAGGCCCCAGGCCAGGCGCGACTTCAGCCGCGGCTCCAGGTTCTCGACCTCGCGCGGGTAGCGGTCGCAGGTCAGGATGATCTGCTGGCGGCCCTCGAACAGCGCGTTGAAGGTGTGGAAGAACTCCTCCTGCGTGCGGTCCTTGCCGGCGAAGAACTGGATGTCGTCGATCAGCAGCGCCGAGACCGAGCGGAACTGCGCCTTGAACTGGTCCATCGCCTTGTCCTGCAGCGCCTTCATCATCGCGCTGAAGAACTGCTCCGAACGCAGGTAGAGCACGCGGCAGGTCGGGTCCTGCTGGCGCATCAGGTTGCCGGCCGCGAACATCAGGTGGGTCTTGCCCAGGCCGGTGCCGCCGTACAGCAGCAGCGGATTGTGGGTGCGGTCGCCGGGCCGCTGCGCCGCCTGCAGCGCGGCCGCGCGACCGAGCTGGTTGGAGCGGCCCTCGACGAAATTGTCGAAGGTGTAGTGCGGGTCGAGCGACGAGGGCTGGCTGGGCTCGGCGAAGCGCGGCGGCGCGGCCGTGGCGGGCGAGGGCGCCACCGCGCGCGGCAGCGCGCCGACCTCGACGAACACCGGCATCGGCGCGCCCGCGAAGTGGTCGGCGAGCTGGCGGATCCGCGCCAGGTGGCGCGAACGCACCTCGTCGACCACGTAGGCGTTGGGCGCGTACAGCGTGAGCCGGTCCTCGCGCGCGTCCGCCTGCAACGGCTTGAGCCAGGTGTGCACGTCCTCGGCCGGCAGTTCAGCCTCCAGGCGTTCCAGACAGCGGGGCCAGACGGATAGCATCGGAACGGAAAGGACTCGGGCTCGCGACGCACGCGTCGCCATCGGAAAACAACGGGATGCCCGCAGTCTAACCGCGCCGGCAGACCCTGCCAAGCGCGCCGTGCTTGCGCCTGGAAGGCGCGCCAGCTATAGTTCGCGGTCTTGACTTTCGAAAAGCCGAGCGCGTCATGGCCACTTACCGCACGTACCAGCCCAGCATCATCAAGCGCAAGCGCGACCACGGTTTCCGTGCGCGCATGAAGACCGCCGACGGTCGCAAGATCCTCGCGCGCCGTCGCGCCAAGGGCCGCAAGCGCCTCTGCGTCTGACGCCCGCGCGGTGACGCGCCCCGCGCGTCGCCCCGACCGGCCGCACCGTGTCCGAGGACACCGCATCGCGCGCCGGCACGTTCCCGCGCAGCGCACGACTGCGCACACCGCGGCAATTCCAGGAGACCTTCGCGAACGCCCGGCGGCTGCACGGCGGGCCGTTCCGCCTGCACGTGCGCGTCGCCGATCCTGCCGCGGGCGGAGCGCCGGGCGAGGCGCGCCTGGGCATTTCGGTCTCGCGCAAGGTCTCGCTCAAGGCCGTCGAACGCAACCGCATCCGCCGCCAGGCGCGCGAGAGTTTCCGGCGCGTCCGCACGCAGCTCCCGCCGGGCGACTACGTGCTGCTCGCGCAGCGCGAGGCCGCCGGCGCCCCGGCCGCGGCCCTGCGCGAGGCGCTCGCCGGGCTCTGGCGGCGCGCCGCCGCGTTGAAGCCGGTCGCCGCCGCCCCCACAATGCCCGTCCCCGCATCGCCGCCGGCGGTCGAAGACCCTTCCCCTCCGCCGATCCGCGAGCGATGAACCCCGCCGCCGCACCCCGCTGCGTACCGGCGGATCGCGATGTCCCGAGCCCCTCCTGCCGATGAACCAGACCCGTACCTTCCTGCTGTTCGCGTGGATGATGCTCGCCGTGCTGGTCTGGCAGGCCTGGGAGCAGGACCACGCACCCAAGCCGCTCGCCGAACCGGCGTCGCCCACCGCGGCGGGTTCCGCCAGTCCGTCCGGCACGCCCGCGATTCCGTCGGCGACGTCGGTGCCGACCGCGGCCGGGCCTGCCGCGCCGGCCGGTCCTGCGCCTGCCGCCGCGCCACCGGTCGTGCTCGCCAACGACGTGCTGCGCCTGCACCTCGACCCGCGCGGGGCCAGCGTCATCGGCGCCGAGCTGATGGCCTACGGCCAGACCGCGCAGCGCAACAGTCCGCCGGTCAAGCTGCTCGACACCGACCCCGCGACCCTGTTCGTCGCCGAGTCCGGCCTGGTCAGCGCCAGCGGACACGCGCCCAACCACCTGACGGTCTACACCGTCGACGGCGGTCCGGTCGCCCACGGCGACGCCGTCTCGCAGTCCTTCGTCTGGAGCGACCCGAGCGGCATCCAGGTCCGCAAGACCTACACCCTGCAGCGCGGCCAGTACGTCGTGGCGATGCGCGAGGAGATCCGCAACGGGTCGACCGCCGCGTGGACCGGCAACGACTACCGCCAGCTGCGCCGCGTCCCGCCGGTCATCCACAAGACCGGGCTCGGCCTGACCAACCCCGAGTCCTACGCCTTCCAGGGCGCGGCTTGGTACAGCCCCGAGGCGAAGTACGAAACACGCGCCTTCACCGGCTTCGACAAGATCGACCAGACCACGACCGGCGGCTGGTTCGCGATGGTCCAGCACTACTTCCTCGCGGCCTGGATCCCGGACCCGAAGGAGCCGGCGATCCTGTCGGTCGCGACCGACCCGGGCCCCGCAGGCCCGGTCTACCGGGTGATCTCGCAGGGCCCGCCCCTGCAGGTGCCGCCGGGCCAGACCCGCACCATCGACACCCGCCTCTACATCGGTCCTTCGACCCAGGACACCCTGCCGAAGATCGCGCCCGGCCTCGAGCTCACGGTCGACTACGGCTGGTTCAAGCTGTTCGCCGGCCCGATCTACGGGCTGCTCTCGAAGCTGCACTGGCTGATCGGCAACTGGGGCTGGTCGATCATCGCCCTGGTGCTGCTGATCAAGATCGCGATGTACTGGCTGTCGGACAAGCAGTACCGCAGCATGGCGAAGATGCGCGCGCTGCAGCCGCGGATGGAAGCCCTCAAGGAGCGCTACGGCGACGACAAGCAGCAGTTCAACATGGCGTTGATGGAGCTGTACAAGAAGGAAAAGGTCAATCCGGCCGCCGGCTGCCTGCCGCTGCTGGTGCAGATCCCGGTCTTCCTCGCGCTCTACCGCGTGCTGCTCTACAGCGTCGAACTGCGGCACGCGCCCTGGGTCGGCTGGATCCACAGCCTCAGCGACCCCGATCCGTACTTCGTGCTGCCGGCGCTCAACATGCTGGTGATGATCGTGACCCAGAAGCTCACGCCGTCGCCGGGCATGGACCCGATGCAGAAGAAGATGATGCAGGCGATGCCGCTGGTGTTCGGCGTGATGTTCGCGTTCTTCCCGGCCGGCCTGGTGCTGTACTGGGTCACCAACGGCTCGCTCGGCCTGCTGCAGCAGTGGTGGCTGATGCAGAAGCACGGGGCGCCCGGCGGCACGCCGGCCGCCGCGCGCAAGGGCTGATCCACGGCCGGTCGGCGGGAGGCGCGCGACCGATGCAGCACGACGACACGATCGCGGCGGTCGCCACCGCCGCCGGCGCCGGCGGGATCGGGGTGGTGCGCCTGTCCGGCCCTCGGGCCCTGGCCATCGGCCAGGCCCTCTGCGGGCTTCGCCGGTTCCGGCCACGCTTTGCCCACCGAGCCGTTTTCCGCGACGAAGACGGCACGATCATCGACGATGGCATCGTCCTGGGCTTTCCGGGCCCGCATTCCTACACCGGCGAGGACGTCCTCGAACTGCAGGCGCACGGCAGCCCGGTGCTGCTGCGCCGCCTGCTCGCGCGTTGCCTCCAGCTCGGCGCGCGGGTCGCGCGGCCCGGCGAGTTCACCGAGCGCGCCTGGCGCAACCGCAAGCTCGACCTGGCGCAGGCCGAGGCGGTCGCCGACCTGATCGCCGCCGGCAGCGACGCCGCCGCGCGCGCCGCGCGGCGTTCGCTCGACGGCGCGTTCTCGCGGCGGGTGGACGCCCTGCTCGAAGGCCTGACCGCGCTGCGCGTGCACGTGGAGGCCACGATCGACTTCCCCGACGAAGACATCGACTTCCTCGGCGACGCCGCCCTGCACCGCCGGCTCGACGCGGTGCGCGCCGCGCACGCGGCCCTGCTCGCCGAGGCCGCGCGCGGCCAGCGCCTGCGCGACGGCTTGCACGTGGTGATCGTCGGCCCGCCGAACGCCGGCAAGTCCTGCCTGCTCAACGCGCTGGCCGGCAGCGAGCGCGCGATCGTGACCGCGCAACCGGGCACCACCCGCGACCTGCTGCGCGAGACCGTGCGGTTCGACGGCATCGAGCTGACCCTGGTCGACACCGCCGGCCTGCGCGAGAGCGAGGATGCGATCGAGCGCGAAGGCATGCGCCGCGCCCGCGCCGAACTCGCGCGCGCCGACCTCGTGCTGGCCGTGCTCGACGCGACCGACGCCGGCGCCGCGCGCCCGGGCATCGCGGGCGAACTGCCCGAAGGCGTACGGGTGCTGTGGCTCCACAACAAGGTCGACCTGCTGCCCGCGGATGCGGTGCCGGTGGCGAGCGCGGACGCGCTCTGGCTGTCGGCGCGCACCGGCGCCGGGCTCGACGCCTTGCGCGAACGCCTGCGCGAGGCCGCCGGGCTGGGCGGGGAGGGCGCCGAGGGCGCCTTCAGCGCGCGCGCCCGCCACGTCGAGGCGCTGCGCCGCGTCGGCCATCACCTGGATGCCGCCGCCGAGCGCCTCCGGATCGATCGCGCCGGCGAGCTGGCGGCCGAGGAATTGCGGCTCGCCCAGCTCGAACTCGCGAACCTGACCGGTGGCCCAACGAGCGACGAATTGCTGGGTGTGATCTTTTCAACCTTTTGCATTGGCAAGTGAATCAGCGCACACCATTCAGGAGATTTGTGGTTAAACTCAAGCCAACATCTCCGATCGAGGGTGTTTCCATGAGCCAGCCATCCGTCTCCACAGCCTGGCGGAACGCGGCCCTGGTGGTCGCGATCGTCGCCGCGCTGGGTGTCGCGGGTTGCAAGAAATCCCAGCCGACCACGCCGGTCGCCAGCGGTCCGGCGGAGAACGCGTCAGCGGCTCCGGCCGCCGCCTCGACCGCGGTCGAGACCGACGCCGAACTGCTCACCAAGGCCAAGACCGCCGAGAACGAAAAGCGCCTCTACGCGCCCGCGGGCGACAACGCGATCGAGTACTACCTCCAGCTGCGCGCGCGCAACCCGAACGACGAAACCGCGAAGGCCGCGCTGACCGACCTGTTCCCGTACGCGATGATCGCGACCGAGCAGACCCTGCAGAAGGCCTCCGCGGCGAAGGATCCCGCGCAGTCCTCGCAGTTCAAGACCGAGGCGGCGCGCATCTTCGCCCTGCTCGAACGCGTCGACGCCAATGCGCCGTCGCTGCCGCGCCTGCGCGAGTCGATGCAGAAGGTCGCCGCGGCCGAACTCAAGGCCCAGCAGGACGCCGCCAAGAAGGCACAGGACGACCTGCAGAAGAAGGCCGATGCCGACAAGGCCGCGCAGCTCGCCAAGCAGCAGGCCGATGCCGCTGCCAAGGCCGCCGCCGCCGCGTCGGCCGCCGCCGAACCGCCGAAGCCCGCCACCCGCCCGGCCCCGACCCCGGCGCCCACCGCCGCGGCCACGCCGCCACCGGCGCCGTCGCCCGCCAACCCGGAGCCGCCCGCGCCCAAGCCCGCCGCGCACGCCGGCATGCCCGAGGCGATCAACAGCCCGCAGCCGACCTACCCGCGCGACGCGCTGCGCGACGGCGTGTCCGGCGAGGTCACGGTGTCGTTCACGGTCAACGCCGACGGTTCCGTCAGCGGCGCCGCGGTGGTCTCGAGCAACCCGCGCCGCGTGTTCGACGGCGCCGCGCTCGAGGCGATCCGCAAGTGGAAGTTCGAGCCGCCGGGCGAGCCGGTGAGCGGCAAGAAGACCTTCGCGTTCAATCCCGGCAACTGAGTTCCGGGTCGATCCGAAGACAGCGAAGCCGGCCCGAGGGCCGGCTTCGTCGTTTCCGGGCATGCCGCGCGGCTCAGGCCGAGACGGCGAGTCTCTCGCGGTGGTACATCCGCGCGGCGATCGCCCACAGCGCCACGCCGATCCCGAACCCGGCCGCGAGGTAGACGCCCCATTCCTGCGGCGCGATCTCCTCGCTGCGCACCAGCTTGTTGATCAGCTGGTTCTGCGACAGGAACGGGATCGCGAACATCCACAGCTGGTTCTTGAGCGGGTTCACCATCAGGATCAGGGTCGGGATCATCGGCATCAGCATCAGCAGGCTCATGTAGCTCTGCGCCTCCTTCACCGATTTCGCGGTCGCCGCGATCAGGGTGAGCAGGGTGGTGCCGAGCAGCACGACCGGCATCAGCACGACCAGCAGCTTGAGGATCGCCGGCACCGACACGTCGAGCTTGACGCCGCCCTGCGGCGCGAACAGGAAGCTGAGCTTGAACGCGATCAGGGTGAGCACCAGGCTCAGCATGCCGAAGGCGCAGGCCGCGGCGATCTTGCCGCTCATGATCGCCGCGCGCGCCGCGGGCGTCGCCAGCAGCGGTTCGAGCGACTGCCGCTCGCGCTCGCCGGCGGTCGCGTCGATCACCAGGTAGGCGCCGCCGAGGAAGCCGCTGAGGATCAGCAGGTAGGGCAGGAAGGCGAGCGCCATGCCGCGCCTGCTCTCGGGCGTGGCGAGGTCGCGGTGCGCGATGCGCACCGGCGCCAGCACCGCCGGGCTGACCCCGCGCGCGACCAGCCGCAGCGAGCCCATCGTCTGGCTGTACGTGCGCAGCAGGTTCTCGAGCCGCTCGACCGGGATGTCGGAATCCTGGCGCGAACTGTCGTGCACGATCTCGACCTTTGCCGGTACGCCGTTCTTCCAGTCCTCGGGATAGGACTTGTCGATCGCGAGGACCACGTCGCGTTCCTGCGCGCGGATCGCGGCGTCGGCGTCGACCGGCGCGGGCAGCACGTCGACGTTCTGCCCGCCGAGCCACGCGACCAGGTTGGGCGCGTACTGCGCGCCGACCACCGGCAGCTCCAGCGGCGCCTCAAGCTGGCTGCTCACGCGCTTCTGCGCCATGTAGGTCATGCCGAGGATCAGCATCGGCGTCAGCAGCGGGCCCATGATCAGCGCGACGCGGATCGTGCGCTTGTCGCGGAACAGGTCGCGCAGCTCCTTGAGCATCACCGTGACGACGGCGGCGAGGTAGTCGTTCATGGGCGAGGACTCCATGCCATCGTGACGGGTTGCTGGGCGGCGAGGCAGTCGTTCATGCGTGCAGGCCCTCCTCGGACCCGATCAGCTTCACGAAGGCGTCCTCGAGGTTGTCGCTGCCGGTCTGGCGGCGCAGTTCCTCGGCCGTGCCCTGCGCGACGACACGGCCCTTGGCGATCACCACGATGCGGTCGCAGAGCGCGGCGACCTCCTGCATGATGTGGCTGGAGAAGATCACGCACCGCCCTTCCTCGCGCAGGTGGCGCAGGAAGTCGCGCAGGCCGCGCGTGGTCATCACGTCCAGGCCGTTGGTCGGCTCGTCGAGGATCACGTTCATCGGGTCGTGCACCAGCGCGCGCGCGATCGCGGTCTTGGTGCGCTGGCCTTGCGAGAAGCCTTCGGTCTGCCGGTCGAGGAAGTCGTCCATGTCGAGCGCCTTCGCCAGCTTGGCGATACGCGCGGCGATCTCGGCGTCGCGCATCTGGTGCAGGCGGCCGAAGTAGGCGATGTTCTCGCGCGCGGTCAGGCGCTTGTACACGCCGCGCGCGTCGGGCAGCACGCCCAGCCGCCGGCGCACCGCCTCGGCGTCGCGCACCGAATCGAAGCCGTCCACCGCGACGCTGCCCGGCTCGGGCTTCATCAGCGTGTAGAGCATGCGCAGCGTGGTGGTCTTGCCGGCGCCGTTGGGGCCGAGCAGGCCGGTGATCTGGCCGTCCTCGGCGACGAAACTCACGTCGTCGACGGCGACGACCTTGCCGGTCTTGGCGTCGAACGACTTGTGCAGGTTCCTGGCTTCGATCATGGCGGGATTCGGTGTCCGGGAAATGGGTATCGGAAGTGCGGGGAATTCAGGACGCGGCTTCGACGGGCGGCCTCAGGAACGCGGGCATGCGTCCTGCCTCGCGCGGCGCAGGCGGCCGCCGGGCATGAACAGCGACGTCCACGCGCCGAGCCCGAACAACGGGATCAGCGAACCGGTGTGGCCAGGTTCGCGCAGCAGGGCCAGCGCGCCGGCGGCGACGATGGCGGACGCGAGCACGCAAGCCGGCGGGGAAGGGCGCGCCGCGGCGCCGCGCGAGCGTGCCGCGAGCAGGTCGGCGGCGAGCAGGGCGGAGGCCAGCACCGCGGTGCCGGCGAGGTCGTTCCACGCCGCCTGCGCCGCCTGTCCAGCCACGATGCCGAGCGCCAGCAACGCAGTCGGTCCGAGGTCCTGCCATCGATTGCGCGTCACGAGTCACCTCCAAGTCCTTGGTTGAAGCGATCATTCGCCGTCGAACTCACGGTTCCCATCCGCTGAAGCTGGTGAAAGGCGGCGTGTAGGGCAGCTTGTCGAGGCAGCCCGCGTCGAGCGACTTCGCATCGGCGGTGTCGAGGAAGCGCGCCACCAGCTTCGGCGTGCAGCCGACGCCGATCACGTTGTGGCCCTGGCCCTTGAGCACCAGCAGGCGGCCGTGCGACAGGTGCTTCACGACCTGCTCGCCGTAGCGCGGTGGCGTGACCGGGTCGAACTCGCCTTCGAGCACGAGGATCGGCACGTCGCTCACCAGCGGCGCGTGGAAATCCGAGGGGCGCTTGCCGTGCGGCCAGATCGCGCACTGCGACTGCAGCAGCGCGATCATCTGGTTGCCGAGCACGCTGTCCGCGTACGCCGGGTCGGCGCGCATGTCGTCGGCGTCCTCGGCGCAGATCACCGACAGCTGCATGCCGGCGGTCATCGCGTCCCCGAGGTTGTCGCCGATCATCTCGACCTGCGACATCAGCGGCGCGTAGCGGCCCTTGCCGGCTTCGGCGAGCGTCAGCGGCAGGGTCGAGGCCGCGACCGGCTCGTAGGCGTACATGCGCACGAGCATCGACAGGTGGCCGCGGGTGAGCGTCTCGTGCTTCATCTCGCCGGTCATCGGGTCGCGGTAGTCGACCGGTTGCGGGTGCGCGCCGAGCGCGGCGAGCAGGTCGGCGAGGTTCTTGCGCGGATCGCCCATGCGCTCGACGCAATGCGGCACCTTCGCGCACTCGCGGAAGCCGAGAGCGAGCGCGTCGTCGAGGTTGCGCGCGAAGTCGTTGCCGAACACCAGCTCGTTCGGCGCGACGCTGTCGAGCACCAGCGCGCGCGTGTGCGACGGGTAGCGCCGCGCGTAGTGCTGCGCGACGCGGGTGCCGTAGGAGATGCCGACGAGGTCGATCTTGTCCGCGCCGATCGCCGCGCGCACCGCGTCGAGGTCGCGGGTCGCGTCGCTGGTCGTGTAGAAGCGCAGGTCGGCGCGCCTGGACAGCGCGTCGCGGCACTGCTCGGTCATGCGGCGCACGGTGTCGGGATCGTTGATCGAGGCGTCCTGCTCCTCGAGCGCGGTCTTGTCGCCCTTGGTGTCCTTGCACGCCAGCGGGTTCGACTTGCCGGTGCCGCGCTGGTCCACCAGGATCACGTTGCGCTTCTTCAGGATCGGATCGAACGCCGAGGCGACCACCGGGTACGTGTCGAGCGCGGACTGCCCGGGTCCGCCGGCGAGCATGAACACCGGGTCGGTCGCGTCCTCGTTCTTCGCCGGCACCCAGGCGATCGCGAGCTGGATCTTGCGGCCCGTCGGATGCGCGGCGTCCTCGGGCACGTCCATCTGCGTGCACTGCGCCTCGACCGTCAGCGTCGAGCCCTTCTGCGCGAGCACGCAGGGCTGGAAGGCCAGCGAGCCCAGGCGCCGCGGCGGCACGGGCGCGGTGGCGGCGGTCGCCGTCGTCTCGCGGTGCACGGGCGCCTTGTCGGCCGGCTTGAGCTGCACGTAGCCGACGTAGGCCGCGGCGGCGGCGAGGATGGCGATGCGGAAGAGGTTGCGTTTTGTCACGGCGCTAGTCCTTGCCGGGAACGAAGATCGATTCGATGTTGGAACGGAACAGCCTGGCGATGCGGAACGCGAGCGGCAGGCTCGGGTCGTACTTGCCCGTCTCGATCGCATTGACGGTCTGGCGCGACACCTCGAGCTTCTCGGCGAGGTCGGCCTGGGACCACGAACGCTGGTCGCGCAGCTCGCGCAGGTGGTTCTTCACGAACCGGCCTCCCGGGCTCCGGGCGATCGGAACGGGTCCGATCGAGGGGAACGCAGCGGTTCCGACCACGAACGCTGGTCGCGCAGCTCGCGCAGGTGGTTCTTCATTCGTCGCAGCCCGCGCCGCCGTAACGGCGCGCGAACAACAGGCGCGCCACGCCATAGGAGAGGCACAGGGCCGGCAGCACCCAGATCAGCACGTCGCCGTCGAGCGCGATGGCGTGCACCGCGCTGAGGAAGCCGGCGACCAGGCTGGCCGCCGCGACCACGCCGGTCGCCGTGCTGAGCGCGAGCAGGTGCAGGCGCTGCTGCAACTCGTCGCTGCGCATCACCTGCACCATCATCAGCCAGAGCACGGCCATCACCGGCGCGACCGGCAGCATCGCCAGCGCCGCCTTGAGCGCCACGCTGTCGGTATGGCGCGCCGCCGGGAAGATGAGGAAGACCAGCCCGACGTACACCGTCATCAGGACGAGCACGCGGTTGCGGTAGGTCTTCTTGTCGGGCAAAGCCATGGCGGATCCCTGCGGGGTGTAAAGCGAGCTTGACACCGCCAGTCTGTGCCCGGCGCGGACGCGTTGTCAAGTGTCCTTTACACGGCCCGGACTGCCCGCCGATGGCTCAAGAGCGATCCGGTGTCATCGCACACCCGACCGCCATGGATGGCGGAGGCGCTTTTCCACAGCGGAGCTGGTCAATGTGCTGCACGGGACGACGACATCCCGCCGTCACTTGCTCGAGACGTATTTCTCGCGACGGATGTGCGGGACGGGCAGGCCGCAGGCCTTGAGGGCCTCGAAGCAGGCGTCGACCATCATCGGGTTGCCGCAGAGGTAGGCGATGTCGCCTTCGGCGTTGGGCGCGAACTCGGCGAGCGCGGTCTGCACGTAGCCCTTGCGCACGTCGGCTTGCGCGTCGGCGGGCAGCTCGCGCGAGAAGCACGGCACGAAGCGGAACCGCGGGTGCTGGTCGGCGAACGCCCGGAACTCGTCGCCGTAGATCAGCTCCTCGGGCCGGCGCGCGCCGAACAGCAGCACGACCTCGACGCCGCGCTGCTCCATCGCCTGGGCGAGCATCGGCAGCATCGCGCGGTACGGCGTCACCCCGGTGCCGGTCCCGATCAGCAGGTAGCGCCGGTTGGCGTCGTTGGGCATCAGGCAGAAGCGCCCGTACGGGCCGCTCGCATCGATGCGACCGCCTTCCTCGAGCGCCTCGAACAGCCTGGTCGCCGCGCCGCCGGCCACGTAGCTCACCGCGATCTCGACCGCCTCGCCCGGGCCGAGCGCGTGGTCGTGGATGGTCGCCAGCGAGTAGCTGCGCTTGGTCGCGGTGCCGTCGTCGTACTGGAAATGCACCTGCACGAACTGCCCCGGGATGAAGTCCAGCGGCAGCCCGTCGTCGCGGACGAAGGTCAGGTGGCGCACGGTCGGGGCGACCATGCGGCTCGAAACCAGTTTCAGCGGGAAATGGACGATGGCCAACGCGAACCTCGACGGACTTCGGCAGCGGGCTGCGCGGCCGGCCCGATATACTAGCGGCACCGCGCCCCGTTTGCTTCGCGGCGCCCACCTGACTGCCCATGGCCGAACCCATCGAGTCCCCCGTCCCGGCCCTGCAGGTCACCGACCTGCGCAAGGTCTATGCCAACGGCGTCGAGGCCCTCCGGGGCATTTCGCTGGCCGTCCACCCCGGCGACTTCTTCGCCCTGCTCGGCCCGAACGGCGCCGGCAAGTCCACCCTGATCGGCATCGTCAGCTCGCTGGTCAACAAGACCTCCGGCGAGGTGCGCGTGTTCGGCACCGACCTGACCGCGCAGCGCAGCGCCTGCATGCGCTCGATCGGGCTGGTGCCGCAGGAAATCAACTTCAACATGTTCGAGAAACCGCTCGACATCCTCGTGAACTACGCCGGCTTCTACGGCGTGCCGCGCGAGGAGGCGATCGTCCGCGCGAACCAGGAACTCGAGCGCGCGCAGCTGTCGGCGAAGGCGAACACCGCCTCGCGCACGCTCTCGGGCGGGATGAAGCGGCGGCTGATGATCGCGCGCGCGATGATGACGCGGCCGCGCCTGCTGATCCTCGACGAGCCGACCGCGGGCGTGGACATCGAGATCCGCCGCGGCATGTGGAAGACCCTCAAGGAGGTCAACGCCGCCGGCACCACGGTGATCCTGACCACGCACTACCTCGAGGAAGCCGAGAACCTGTGCCGCAACCTGGCGATCATCAACCGCGGCACCATCATCGAGCAGGGCCCGATGAAGGCGCTGCTCGCCAAGCTCGACGTCGAGGGCTTCCTGTTCGACATCGACGGCGGCCTGCCGGCCACCCTGCCGCACATCGAGGGCATCGTCCTGAACGCGGCGGACGACCACACCCTCGACGTCGACATGCCGCGCGCGATGGACCTCAACCGGGTGTTCGCGGCGTTCGGCGAGGCCGGCATCCGGGTGCGCTCGATGCGCACCAAGTCGAACCGGCTCGAGGAGCTGTTCGTGCGCCTGACCGGCGAGGACGACCGCGGCGCCAACGAGGCTTCGCCATGAGCGCACTGCCGAACCCGGTCCCGTCCACGGGACCGGCCGCGACGCCGATGCGGTCCAACCTGATCGCGCTGGGCACGATCGCGCGCCGCGAGGTCACGCGCATCCTGCGCATCTGGGCGCAGACCCTGGTGCCGCCGGCGATCACGATGACGCTGTACTTCCTGATCTTCGGGCGCCTGGTCGGCAGCCGGATCGGGTCGATGAACGGCATCACCTACATGGAGTTCATCGTGCCGGGGCTGGTGATGATGTCGATCATCCAGAACGCCTACGGCAACATCAGCTCCAGCTTCTTCGGCGCGAAGTTCGGACGCCACGTCGAGGAGCTGCTGGTCAGCCCGATGCCGAACTGGGTGATCCTCGGCGGCTACGTCGCCGGCGGCGTGCTGCGCGGGCTGATGGTCGGCATCATCGTGCTCGGCATCGCGATGCTGTTCACGCCCGTGCGCGTGCCGCACCCGTTCGTGATGGTCACCACCGTGGTGCTGGGCGCGACGATCTTCTCGCTCGCCGGCTTCGTCAACGCGGTGTACGCGAAGAAGTTCGACGACATCGCGATCGTGCCGACCTTCATCCTCACCCCGCTGACCTACCTCGGCGGCGTGTTCTACTCGGTGAAGCTGCTGCCGCCGTGGGCCGAGGCCGCGACCCACCTCAACCCGATCTTCTACATGGTCAACGCGTTCCGCTACGGCCTGCTCGACGCCAGCGACGTGCCGCTCGGCCTCGCCTACGCGCTGATGCTCGGCTTCACCGTCGCGCTGACCGCGCTCGGGCTGTGGCTGCTCAAGCGCGGCGTCGGCCTGCGCAGCTGAAGGCCGTGCGCTTGCGCGGCGCGGCGCGCGCATGCAGCATGCGGCGGAAGATCCACGGGGGAACCACCATGCGTACCACGATCCTGGCGGCGGCCGTCGCCGCGCTGCTGGCCGGCGTGCCCGTGCACGCCCAGGACGCGCCGTCCGGCGCGCCGGACGCGTCCGCGAGCGCAACCTCCGATGCGGGCGACGCCGGAACCGGCAATCCCCGCCTTGCCCGCGCCCGCGCGATCCTCGACGGACTGCAGTACCAGCAGGGCAACATCGCCGTGCCCGGGTCGGACGCCCACTTCAACCTCGGCCCCCGCTTCCGCTACCTCGACAAGGCCGGCACCCGCAAGGTGCTCGAGGACGTCTGGGGCAACCCGCCCGACGACGACGTGCTCGGGATGGTCGTTCCGGCCGGCATGTCGCTGGTCGACAAGCACGCGTGGGCGGTGGTGGTCACGCGCACCGACGAAGGCCACGTCTCCGACGAGGACGCGGCCAAGACCGACTACGCCAAGACCCTGCAGGAGATGCAGGAAGCCACGACGGACGCGAACGCCGAGCGCACCAAGGCCGGCTACCCCGCGCTGACCCTGGTCGGCTGGGCCGAACCGCCGCGCTACGACGCCGGGTCGAAGAAGCTGTACTGGGCCCGCGAACTCTCCTTCGCCGGCGAGTCCGAACACACCCTCAACTACGACATCCGCGTGCTCGGCCGCACCGGTTACATCAGCCTCAACGCGGTGGCGAACATGGGCGACCTGGCGGCGGTGCGCAGCGGCATGCAGGAGCTGCTGCCGATGGTCGAGTACGACCCGGGCAAGCGCTACGCGGACTTCGACCCCTCGCACGACAAGCTCGCCGCGTACGGCCTGGCCGCGCTGGTCGCCGGCGGCGTCGCCGCGAAGGCCGGCCTGTTCGCGAAGATCGGCGTGGCGCTGCTGGCGGCGAAGAAGCTGGTGATCGCCGCGTTCGTCGCGGTCGTGGCCTTCATCAAGAAGCTGTTCGGCGGCAAGGGCAAGTCCGGCACCGTGAACTGAACCGTGTAGGCCGGATGCAATCCGGGGAAAGGTCCGTCCCGGATTGCATCCGGGCTACGACGCAGCCGGCAGCCGGAAGAAGGCGTTCGCGGTGGCGGTCGTCGCCGCGGCCGTAACCGCCACGTCCTCGCCGCGGTCGCGCGCCAGTTCGGCGACGATGTGCGCGAGGTACATCGGCTCGTTGCGGCGGTGCGACGGCGCCGGCTTGACGGTGCGCGGCAGCAGGTAGGGCGCATCGGTCTCGATCATCAGCCGGTCGGCGGGGATGTGCGGCACCAGCTCGCGCAGGTGCTGGCCGCGGCGCTCGTCGCAGAGCCAGCCGGTGATGCCGATGTGCCAGCCGAGGTCGAGGCATTCGAACAGTTCCGCGCGGGTGCCGGTGAAGCAGTGCACGACCGCCGGCCCGAGCCGGCCCTCGAAGTTGCGCATCATCGCGACGAAGTCGGCGTGCGCATCGCGCTGGTGCAGGAAGAGCGGCTTGCCGGTGTCGGCGCCGAGCTGCAGCTGGCGCTCGAACGCGCGCCGCTGCGCGGGACGCGGCGAGAAGTCGCGGAAGTAGTCGAGCCCGCATTCGCCGACCGCCACGACCTCCGGGTGCGCGTGCAGCGCGCGCATCTCGGCGTCGCATTCATCGGTGTATTCGACCGCGTGGTGCGGGTGCACCCCGGCCGTCGCGTACAGCACGCCCGGATGGGCGCGCGCCAGCGCCAGCGCCTTCGGCGAGTGGGCGCGATCGGCCCCGGTCACGACCAGGCACGCCACGCCCGCGTCCGCCGCGCGCGCGAGCACGGCCTCGCGGTCGTGGTCGAAGGCGTCGTGGGTGAGGTTGGCGCCGATGTCGATGAGGTGCACGGGCCTGTCATCCTGAGCAAAGCGAAGGATCTGCTTCCTACCGACGTGGCAGGCCGACAGATCCTTCGCTGCGCTCAGGATGACATATCGTCGAAACCCGCTGCCGCGGGCCGGTATTCTAGCGTCGTGCATCCCGCCGACTTCCCCATCGCGCCGCTGCTGTCGGCGATCCGCGACAGCCTCGCCGCGCACCCGCGGCTGGTGCTCGAGGCGCCGCCGGGTGCGGGCAAGACCACCCAGGTGCCGCTCGCGCTGCTCGAGGCGCCGTGGCTCGCGGGCAGGAAGATCGTGGTGCTGGAGCCGCGCCGCGTGGCTGCGCGCGCTGCGGCCGGCTTCATGGCGCGCCAGCTCGGCGAGGACATCGGCGGGACGGTCGGCTACCGGATCCGTTTCGACAACCGGGTGTCCTCACGCACCCGGGTCGAGGTCGTCACCGAGGGCATCCTCACGCGGATGATCCAGGACGACCCGACGCTCGAAGGCGTCGGCGCGCTGCTGTTCGACGAATTCCACGAGCGCCACCTGTCCTCCGACCTCGGCCTCGCGCTCGCGCTCGACGTGCAGGCGCAGCTGCGCCCGGACCTGCGGCTCGTGCTGATGTCGGCCACGCTCGAGGGTGCGCGCCTGGAGTCCTTCCTCGACGCGCCGCGGCTGCGCTCGGAAGGTCGCGGCTTCCCGGTCGCGATCGGGCATTTCCCCGCGCGCCGCGACGAGCCCGCGCTCGCGCAGGTGCGCCGCGCGGTCGAGCACGCGCTCGTGCAGCACGAGGGCGACGTGCTGGTCTTCCTGCCGGGCCAGCGCGAGATCGCCCAACTGCAGCAGGCCTTGAGCCCCTCTGCCCCCGGGAGAGGGGTTGGGGTGGGGGGCTGGTTGCCGACAGTCCCCGGTACGTCGACCTCTCACCCCGACCCTCTCCCGCCGGGAGAGGGGGTCACCGTGCTGCCCCTGCACGGCGAACTTCCCATCGAAGCGCAGTCCGCCGTGCTCGCGGCGCACGGCCCGGACGAGCGCCGCATCGTGCTCGCGACCAACGTCGCCGAATCCTCGGTGACCCTGCCCGGCGTGCGCGTGGTGATCGACACCGGCCTGGCGCGCGAACCGCGCTACGACCCGAACTCGGGCTTCTCGCGGCTGCAGACGGTGACCATCGCGCAGGCCTCGGCCGACCAGCGCGCCGGCCGCGCCGGCCGCGTCGCGGCGGGACACGCCTACCGGCTGTGGCCGGAATCGCAGCGGCTCGAGGCGCAGCGCCGGCCGGAGATCGGCCAGGTCGAACTTTCGGGCCTCGCGCTCGAACTGGCCGGTTGGGGCGAGGCGGACCTGCGGTTCCCCGATCCGCCGCCGCCGGGCGCGCTGGCCGCGGCGCGCGACCTGCTGCTCCGGCTGGGCGCGCTCGACGCCTGCGAGGCGATCACGCCGTTCGGCCGCCGCATGCTCGCGGTCGGCACGCACCCGCGGCTGGCGGCGATGCTGCTCGCGCCGACCGATCCGGTCGAACGCGCGCTGGCCTGCGACCTGGCGGCGCTGGTCGAGGCGCGCGATCCGCTGCGCAGCCGTTCCGATGCGCTGGCCGCGCGCTGGCACGCGCTCGCGGCGTTTCGGAACGGACGCGTCGATCCCGACGCCAGCCGCGGCGCGCTGGCCGCGATCGACCAGGCCGCGAAGCAATGGCGGCGCCGGCTGCGCGTGGAAACAATGCCGCCGCGCGAGGTCCCGGCCCACGCGCTCGGCGACCTGCTGCTGCATGCCTGGCCCGACCGCATCGGCCGCCAGCATCCGGGCGATCCGCGCCGCTACCAGCTTGCGAACGGCCGCAGCGCGCGGCTGCTCGAGGACACCGCTCTGTTCGGTGAACCCTGGCTGGTCGTGAGCGAACTGCGCGACGACACCGGCGGCCGGCCGGGCGGCCCGGCCCCGCGCGAAGCGCAGGTCCTGCGCGCGGCGCCGCTCGACGAGGCACGGCTGGAGGCCGACTTCCCCGAGCGCTTCACCAGCGAGGACCGCGTGCGCTGGGACAGCGGTCGCCGCGCCCTCGTCGCGCAACGCGAGCGCCGCTTCGACCGCATCGTCCTCGAGGCGCGTCCGCTGCCCAAGCCCGACCCGGCGCGCTGCGCCGAGGCGCTCGTCGACGCAGTTCGGGATCTCGGCCTCGCTGCGCTGCCCTGGACCGAGGCCCTCGCGCAGTGGCGGGCGCGCGTGCGCTGCCTGCATGCCTGGCTGCCCGACCTGCAGCTGCCCGACCTCTCCGACGCGGCGCTGGTGGCCTCGCTCGACGACTGGCTGCGGCCCGCGCTCGAAGGCAAGACGCGCCTCGACGCGCTCGACGAAGAGGCCTTCGCGGAGGCGCTGAAGTCGTCGGTCGACTGGAACACCGGGCAGCGCATCGACGCGCTGGCGCCGCGGCGCATCCTGGTTCCTTCGGGACAGGAACGTGCGATCGCCTACGCCTACGACGACCACGCGGACGCGCCCGAGCCGCCGGTGCTCGCGGTCAAGCTGCAGGAACTGTTCGGCCTCGCCGACACCCCGCGCATCGCCCAGGGGCGGGTCCCGCTGACCCTGCACCTGCTCTCGCCGGGCGGCAAGCCGCTGCAGGTCACCCAGGACCTCAAGGGCTTCTGGGAGCGCACCTACCCCGAAGTGAAGAAGGAAATGAAGGGCAGGTACCCGCGGCATCCGTGGCCCGACGACCCCTGGACCGCCGTCGCGACCCACCGCGCCAAGCCCCGCGGAACCTGATCCGACTCCTGTCCGGTTTCCCCCGGCATTTCCGTTTCACGCGCGAAACCGTTCAGTTTTTCTTTGTGGGTCCGACACTTGCGGGCTTGCAGGGGAAAGCGCGATAGTGCCCGCGCGAATATCGCCCATGGGGCCCTCGGGGCGGGGGGCGATGCGCGCAACCCAATTCAAAACCGGGCGGGCCACGAGGCCCGTTTTTCGCGTTCCGTCGCCGCACCGGAAGTGGCGCGCGGTCGCACCAAGGGGATTTCCATGACCACCGTGAAAGGCCGCCAGCTCGCCCTGCTCTCGCTCTCCATCCTGTTCGCGATCGACACCGCACTGGTCGCGCCGATGCCGGCCAGGGCGGGCACGATCGACTGCCCGGCGGGCTCCACGGCGACCGGCAACGACGCGATGGCCTGCGGCTACGCGAACGCCGCCAGCGGCGACTACAGCAGCGCGTTCGGCTATGCGAACACCGCGAGCGCGACGAGCGCCACGGCGGTCGGCTCCCAGAACACCGCCTCGGGGGGCAACGCCAGCGCCTTCGGCTACCTCAACACGGCCAACTACGCCGGCGCCACCGCGCTGGGCAACCAGAACAACGCGAACAACGCCAGCGCCACGGCGGTCGGCTCCACCAACACCGCATCGGGGATCTCCGGCACCGCGGTCGGCAACCTCAACAAGGCGGTCGGCGACTATAGCAGCGCGATCGGCTACAACAACGCCGCGTACAGCACCAACGGCAACGCGATCGGCAACGGCAACATCGCCGGCTCGCTCGGCGGCGGCCAGACCGACGACAACGCGATCGGCACCGGCAATACCGCGAGCGGCGGCGGCAGCAGCGCGTTCGGCGACGGCAACGCCGCGTCCGGCGCGGCCAGCAGCGCGTTCGGCTACTTCAACGTGGCCAGCGACGACGGCGCCACCGCGGTCGGCAACAACAACACCGCGTCCGGCTACCGCAGCCTGGCGGTGGGCTACACGAACACGGCCTCCGGCGGGTCCGCCTCGGCGATCGGCTACGAGAACACGGCGTCGGGCAACAACAGCAGCGCGATCGGCTACAAGAACACCGCTTCCAACACGAATGCCACGGCGGTCGGCTGGATCAACACCGCCTCGGGCACCAACAGCAGCGCGGTCGGCCTGCAGAACTACGCGACCGGCGACCGCAGCAACGCGTTTGGCGACTTCAACCACGCCGACGCCGTGCGCAGCAGCGCGATGGGCTGGTTCAACTACGCCGAGGGCGTGCGCAGCGCCGCGATCGGCGCGCACAACTACACGAACGGCTACTACGCGAGCGCGGTCGGCTCTCTCAATTCGGCGACCGGCACCGATTCGAGTGCGCTCGGCTTCTCCAACGACGCTTCGAACTACCGCAGCTCCGCGGTGGGCTACAACAACACGGCGAGCGGCAACCGCAGCACCGCGATCGGCTTCCGCAGCACGGCATCGGGCTACAAGAGCAGCGCGTTCGGTTACTACAACACCGCCTCGTACAACTTCGCCACCGCGTTCGGCATCGGCAACACCGCCAGCGGCAGCGGTTCGGTCGCATTCGGCAACTCCAACGCCGCCAGCGCCAGCGGCGCGAGCGCGATGGGCGCGGGCAACCACGCCTACGGCACCAACGACAGCGCGCTCGGCAGCGGCAACAAGGCCTACAACTACGGCAGCAGCGCGGTCGGCTTCCGCAACACCGCGGTCTACAAGAGCGCCGGCGTGGGCTACCGCAACAACGCGAGCGGCAACGTCAGCGCCGCGGTCGGCGACTTCAACGACGCCACCGGCGGCGGCAGCAACGCCGTAGGCGTCGGCAACAAGGCGGGCGGCAACTACTACCACTACAACACCACCACTTCCACCGGCCGCTACTACCACGCGAACAGCACGACCGCCGCCGGTGTCGGCAACCACGCCTACGGCACGGGCGCCAGCGCGGTCGGCAACGCCAACACCGCCGGCAAGACCTTCGTCGACGCCAACAGCTACGTCCACTTCACCTACAACGACAGCGCGTTCGGCTACCGCAACACCGCCAACGGCGGCGACAGCAGCGCGATCGGCCGGCGCAACCGCGCCTACGGGCAGTACAGCGCCGCGGTCGGCGACTACAACCACGCCTACGGCCGCGCGAGCAACGCGTTCGGCACGGGCAACACCGCCAGCGGCAACGACGCCAGCGCGTTCGGCCGCAACAACGGGGCCACGGGCGCCAACAGCAGCTCGTTCGGCCTGGGCAACGTGGCCGACGGCGACAACTCCGCGGCGATGGGCCGCGGCAACACCGTGATCGCCGGCATCAACTACGCCGACGCGCTCGGCGTCAACAACATCGCGAAGGGCTCCGGCGGCAGCGCGGTCGGCAAGGACAACACGGCCGGCGCGTCCTACACCTACCTTGCCAGCACGGCGGTGTCGGTGAACGCGAGTGCGGTCGGCCAGGGCAACTACGCCAAGGGCAACGGCAGCGCCGCGATCGGCCGTGGCAACACCGCCGGCGGCACCTTCAACAACGGCACCAATGCCTACTTCACCAACAACGACAGCGCGATCGGCCAGAACAACCGCGCGACCGGTGGCGACAGCAGCGCGTTCGGCTACAACAACACCGCCAGCGGCAGCAACTCGGTCTCGTTCGGCATCGGCAACACCTCGAGCTACAACTTCAGCGATGCCATCGGCCTGAACAACAGCGCGAGCGCGGCCGGCGGCAACGCGATCGGCGACACCAACACCGCGTCCGCCTTCCGCGCCAGCGCGGTCGGTTCGTTCAACACCGCCAGCGGCGCCAACGCGAGCGCGATCGGCCGCAACAACACCGCCTCGACCGCCTTCAGCAGTGCGCTCGGCGACTCCAACACGGCGAGCGGCTACGACAGCGCAGCGGTCGGACAGGGCAACAACGCCACCGGCGACCGCAGCAACGCGTTCGGCCGGAACAACACGACGCCGGGCGCGTATTCCAGCGCTTTCGGCCGCAACAACAACGCCGGCGGCACCTACACCTACAACGCCACCGACTACCACGCCAACAACGCCGTCGCGGTCGGCAGCTTCAACGGCGCGAACGGCAGCTCCAGCGCGGCGGTCGGCCAGGGCAACACCGCTGGCAAGGCCTTCGTGAACGGCGGCGGCACGGTGTCGTTCACCTACAACGATTCCGCGTTCGGCGTCGCCAACAGCGCGACCGGCGGCGACAGCAACGCGTTCGGCTACCGCAACACGGCGATCGCCGACAACAGCAGCGCGGTCGGCCGCTTCAACACGACGAGCGGCCGCTTCAGCGGCGCGTTCGGCAACGGCAACGCGGCCACCGGGTATGACGCCGAGGCGGTCGGCGGCAGCAACACCGCCGGCGGCACCCGCGGCAGCGCGTTCGGCCACCGCAACACCACCACCGGCGGCAACGACAGCGCGTTCGGCTACGCCAACAACGCCGGCGGTACCTACACCTACAACGCGATCGACTACCACGGCAGCAACAGCGTCGCGTTCGGTCAGAACAACAGCGCGAACGGCAACTTCAGCTCGGCGATCGGCCAGGGCAACACCGCCGGCAAGGGTTTCGTCTACAACGGCGCCGTGTATTTCACCGGCGACGACAGCGCGGTGGGTTCCGGCAACACGGCCAATGGCGGCGCCAGCAGCGCGTTCGGCCGCAGCAACTCGGCGACCGGTCCGAACTCCAGCGCGATCGGCAACAACAACACCGCCTCGTACGACCGCGCCAGCGCGTTCGGCCGCAATAACACCGCGAGCGGGCGCAACGCGGTCGCGTTCGGCCGCGACAACACCGCGAGCGGGATCTATGCGAACGCGATCGGCGGCTACGACAAGGCAACCGGCTTCGCCGCCAGCGCGGTCGGCGACTTCAACCACGCCTACGGCTACGAGAGCAATGCGTTCGGACGCCAGAACACCGCGTTGAGCCGCCACGGCTCGGCGATGGGCACGCGCAACTACATTGCGGCCACGGCGAACTACAGCAGTGCGATCGGCGGCTACAACTCGGTCTATGGCGCCGACGCCACCGCCGTCGGCCAGGGCAACAACGCGACCGGCTTCCGCAGCAGCTCGATCGGCCATGCGAACACGACGCCGGGCTACCACGGCAGCGCGTTCGGTTACCGCAACAACGCCGGCGGCACCTACACCTACAACGCGACCGACTACCACGCCAGCAACGCGGTGGCCTTCGGCGAGAACAACACCGCCATCGGCAACAACAGCGCCGCGGTCGGCCAGGGCAACACCGCCGGCAAGGGCTTCGTCAGCAGCGGCCTGACATACTTCACCGGCAACGACAGCGCGATCGGCTCGGGCAATACCGCGAACGGCGGCAACAGCAGCGCCTTCGGTTACCGCAACACCGCTTCGGGCGGCAACAGCAGCGCGATGGGCCGCGGCAACAACGCGACCGGCAGCTACAGCAGCGCGATCGGCCGCGGCAACTACACGGCCAGCAACGACACCAGCGCGATCGGGCGCGACAACCGCGCGACCGGCACCTACAGCAGTGCGATCGGCGACTACAACCATGCCACCGGCTTCGACAGCTCGGCGGTCGGCCAGGGCAACACGTCGACCGGCGCGCGCAGCAGCGCCTTCGGCTACCGCAGCGTCTCCAACGGCGCCGACTCGAGCGCGATCGGCCGCAGCAACGACGCCGGCGGTACCTACACCTACAACGCCATCGACTACCACGCCAGCGGCGCAGTCGCCGTCGGCCGCTACAACAGTGCCAAGGGCGCGAACAGCTCGGCGATCGGCCAGGGCAACACCGCGGGCAAGGGCTACGTGAGCGGCGGCACGGTCGGCTTCACCGGCAACGACAGCGCGATCGGCTCGAACAACTACGCGGCGGGCGGCAACGACGCCGCGCTCGGCACCGGCAACAACGCGACCGGCACCAACACCAGCGCGATCGGCCGCGGCAACACCGCGACCGGCAGCTACAGCAGCGCGATCGGCCGCGGCAACTACACCTCGGGCAACGACACCAGCGCGATCGGCCGCGACAACCGCGCGACCGGCAACTTCGGCAGCGCGTTCGGCGACTTCAACAACGCCTCGGGCTACGACAGTGCGGCATTCGGCCAGGGCAACCGCTCGCAGGGTTCACACGCCACCGCGTTCGGCTACGAGAACGACGCGCCCGGCTTCCGCGGCACCTCAATGGGCGTGTTCAACAACGCCGGCGGCACCTTCACCTACAACGCGACCGATTACCACGCCAGCGAAGCGGTCGCGATGGGCCGCGCCAACAAGGCCAACGGCGACTTCAGCGCGGCCGTGGGCCAGAACAACACCGCAGGCAAGGGCTACGCCAATGGCGGCGTGGCGGATTTCACGAGCGGCGACAGCGCCATCGGCACCAGCAACTACGCCGTCGGCGGCCGCAGCTCGGCGATCGGCTACGGCAACGTGGCGACCGGCGCGAACGCCAGCGCGTTCGGGCGCAGCAACACCGCGAACGGCAGCTACGCCGCGGCGATGGGCCGCGGCAACACCGCCAGCGGCGCCGACACCAGCGCGTTCGGCCGCGACAACACCGCTTCGGGCCAGTTCAGCAGTGCGATCGGCGACTTCAACACGTCCTCGGGCCTTGACAGCGCGGCGGTCGGCCAAGGCAACACGGCGTCCGGCTACCAGAGCTCGGCGTTCGGCAAGAACAGCGTCGCGACCGGTTCCCGCGACAGCTCGTTCGGCTTCAGCAACAACGCCGGCGGCACCTACACCTACAACGCCATCGACTACCACGCCGTCAACGCGACCGCGATCGGCCGCTACAACCGCGCGAACGGCAACTCCAGCAGCGCGTTCGGCTCGGGCAACACCGCGGGCAAGGCCTTCGTCAGCGGCGGCGACGTCAACTTCACCAGCGGCGACAGCGCGATGGGCCTGAACAACACCGCGGTCGGCGGCGGCAGCAGCGCGTTCGGCAACGGCAATAACGCGCAGGGCGCAAACAGCAGCACGTTCGGCTGGGGCAACTACACGTCGGCGGCGGGAACCTACGCGAGCGCGATCGGCTTGGGCAACCGTGCCACCGGCGACCGCACCAGCGCGGTGGGCCGCGACAATACCGCCTCGGGCCAGTTCAGCAGCGCGTTCGGCGACTACAACACCTCGGCGGGCTTCGACAGCGCCGCGTTCGGCCAGGGCAACACCTCGCCCGGCTACCGCGCCGTCGCCTTCGGCCGCGGCAACACCGCTTCCGGCGCCAACAGCGACGCGATCGGCCGCAGCAACACCGCCTCGGGCCTCTACAGCAGCGCGAGCGGCCTGTTGAACACCGCTTCGGGCGCACGCGCCGACGCCTTCGGCCGCAGCAACACCGCCGACGGCGCGTACAGCAATGCGTTCGGCGACTTCAACCATTCGCTCGGCTACAACAGCGATGCGTTCGGCGTGGGCAACTACGCGAAGGGCCGGCAGTCCAACGCGTTCGGCTTCAACAACCGTGCGCTCGGCGACTTCAGCACCGCGTTCGGCTTCTACAACACGGCCAGCAAGCTCGATGCCAGCGCCATCGGCTACCGCAACACGGCCAGCTCGGTGAATTCGAGCGCGTTCGGCCGCGGCAACGTCGCCTCCTCGGTGAAGTCCAGCGCGTTCGGCTACGAGAACGTCGCCTCCGGTCCGCACAGCAGCGCGTTCGGTTCCCAGAACAACGTGTCCGGCTTCAACAGCGGCGGCTTCGGCATGTTCAACACGGTGTCGGGCAACAACGCCGCGGCGCTGGGCGTCTACAACATCGCCTCCGGCGGCAACAGCACGACCCTCGGCCAGCACAACATCGCCTCGAACGGCAGGTCCACGGCGGTCGGCTTCGAGAACAACGCCTCCGGCAGCCTCGCGACCGCGTTCGGCATCGACAACGTCGCGACCGGCAACCACGCCACCGCGTTCGGCTACGCCAACCTGGCTTCCGGCGCGAACGCCAACGTGTTCGGCTCGAACAACGACGCCATCGGCATCGGCAGCGACACGATCGGCCACCAGAACACCACGACGGGGGTCAGCAGCGAGGCGATCGGAAGGCTCAACAACGCGTCCGGCACGACCGCCAGCGCGATCGGCGAACTGAACCAGGCCTCGGGCAACTCCAGCAGCGCCATCGGCTTCGGGAACAACACCGCCGGCGTGCACGCCAATGCGTTCGGCTACGGCAACAGCGCCAGCGGCAACGGCAGCAGCGCGTTCGGCCTGGGCAACGTCGCGACCAAGTTGGACGCCAGCGCGTTCGGTTTCGGCAACAGCGCCACCGGCACCGGCAGCAGCGCGTTCGGCAACGGCAACATCGCGACCGGCAACAACGCCAGCGCCTTCGGCTTCGCCAACACGGCCACCGGCGCGCGCAGCCTTGCGGCCGGCTCGTATGCGCGCGCCAACGGCAAGGCCAGCGTCGCGATCGGCAGCTGGGTGGACACGAATGGCAACGGCCTGGTCGATGCGGGCGAGGTCGCCACCGCCAACGGGCAGGACTCGATCGCGATCGGCGCCGGCGCCTTCGCCGGCAACACGGCCGACATCGTGATTGGCGAGGGCGCCTCGGCCACCGGCGTCAACGACACCGCGATCGGCAAGGGCGCCAGCGTGACCGCGAACAACGCGGTGGCGATCGGCACCGGTTCGATCGCCGACCAGGTGAACACGGTCTCGGTCGGCAGCGCCGGTCACGAGCGCCGCATCACCAACGTCGCAGCCGGTGTCGGCGCGACCGATGCGGTCAACCTCGGCCAGCTGCAGGCGGCCACGGCGATCGTTTCGGCGAACGCGACCCAAGCCTTGAACACGGCGAACTCCGCGCTGGCCTCGGCGAACTCCGCGCTCGCGCAGAGCGCTTCGCAGGTGGGCGCGGCGTCCGGTTCCGGCGACGCCGGTGCGATGTCCTCGGGCGACACCGCCGCGCTGGCGTCCGCGAACGCGCACGCCGACGCGGGCGATGCGTCCACGCTCGCTGCGGCGAACGCGCACGCCGATGCGGGCAACGCGCAGACGCTGCAGCAGGCGAACGCGTTCGCGACCAGCCAGTTCAACGCCCTCGACGACCAGTTCAACGCGTTCCAGGCGCAGGTCCACGACGAGTTCGAGCACCAGGACAAGCGCATCAGCCAGGTCGGCGCGATGGGCGCGGCGTTCGCGGGCCTCGCACAGAACACCGCGGGCCTGTCGGGCGCCAACCGCTTCGGCCTGGGCTTCGGCGGCCAGGGCGGGCAGGGTGCGATCGCGGTCGGCTTCCAGCACGCGTTCAACGGCAACCGCGCCAGCTGGTCGGTCGGCGGCGCCTTCAGCAGCAACGAGAGCAGCGTCAACGCGGGCGTGGGCTTCAGCTGGTAATCGCTCGTCCTGCGGTCGTCTCGACCAACAGACCCCGGCCTGGAAAGGCCGGGGTTTTTCTTTGGTCCTTCGCCCAAGTGAAGGGCGACCGTGGCGTTCGCGAAGCAGTCGGAGAGGAGCGGCACGGGCTACCGACACCCACGGCAGCATGGCTCTCACTTGGGAGCAGGGCGCAACGTCCGGTAATCGCCAGCGCGCCCGGCGGAATCCGGCATCCATCACGGTTTCCGGTAACATATTCAGCTAGCGTGAAATCATTGCGGCGGCTATCGATTCGGCCGCGGCTCTCGTGACGGACCAGCAGGGGCCCGCAATCCAATGGACGGACGCGCATCGACGGGTGTCGATGCGGCAGGCGCGCGCTCATCCATTCCCCCTCACGAGGAGCCCGTCATGATTGGCCAGCGGTCCCCCCGCCCTGCGCCCCTGTCCCTGTGCATCCTGCTGGCCTTCGCCTCGTTCGCGTCGAACGCGATCGCGGCGGGCACCACGGACTGTCCGAGCACCGTCAGCACGACGGCCAGCGGCAACAAGGCCGTCGCCTGCGGCAACTACGACACGGCGAGCGGCAGCTACGCCAGCGTTTTCGGCAACCACGACTCCGCCAGCGGCAGCCTGAGCAGCGCGATCGGCTACGGCAACAGCGCCGCCGCCCAGCGCAGCAGCGCCTTCGGGTTCGGCGACACCGTCTCGGCGAGCGCCAGCAACGCCAGTGCGTTCGGCTACAAGGACAACGTGACCGGCGTCGCCGGCAGCGCGTTCGGCTACAAGGATCAGGCGCTGGCGCAGAGCGCGAGCGCGTTCGGCAGCGTGAACACCGCCTCCGGCATCAGCAGCGCCGCGTTCGGCCGCAACAACACCGCGTCCGGCTACCTCGGCAGCGCGTTCGGCGTCTACAACCACGCGACCAGCCAGGCGAGCAATGCCTTCGGCGAGTCGAACTGGGCCAAGGGCGGCAGCAGCAATGCCTTCGGCTACGCCAACCACGCGAACGGCACCCAGTCCAACGCCTTCGGCGTGAGCAACACCGCGAGCATGGCCTTCGTCTACAAGGGCAAGAGCTACTACGGCGCCGGCTCCACCGCGGTCGGCGTCAACAACCGCACCTACGGCGCCAGCAGCACCGCCGTCGGCCGCTCCAACATCGTCGGGCACGCCTACGCCAGCGCCGGCGCGCCGGCGTTCACGCTCGGCGACAGCGCTTTCGGCTACGGCAATTCCGCGACCGGCGGCAAGAGCAGCGCGCTCGGCTACAAGGACATCGCATCGGGCGCTTCCAGCACGGCGTTCGGCTACAAGGACACCGCGAGCGGCACCAATTCGGCGGCGTTCGGCTTCCAGAATTCCGCCACCGGAACGCGCGCGAGCGCGGTCGGGGCCAAGAATACCGCGTCGAAGACCAACGCGAGTGCGTTCGGCGTCTCGAACACGGTGGGTGGCACGAATGCGAGCGCGTTCGGCTACGGCAACATCGCCAACGGCGACGACGCCGTCGCGGTCGGTGCGAAGGCCAAGGCGAACGGCGCCGCCAGCGTGGCGATCGGCGGGTGGTTCGACGCGAACGCCAACGGCGTCGCCGACACCGGCGAGTTCGCGACGGCCGCGGGTTCGCAGGGCGTCGCGATCGGTGCCGGCGCGCAGGTGCTCTCTTCGGCGACCAGCGCGGTCGCGATCGGCGCCGGTTCGGTCGCGAACGCCGCCAACACCGTGTCGGTGGGCAGCGCGGGCCACGAGCGGCGCATCACCAACGTCGCCACCGCGGTCAACGGCACCGACGCGGTGAACCTCACGCAGGCGACCCAGCTCGCCTCGACCCTGATCGTGGGCGTGCAGAACACTGCCAACACCGCGTTGAGCACGGCGAACACCGCGCTGGCCGCCGCGAACAACGCGCTCGCCGAGAGCAGTTCGCAGGTGAGCGCGCTGGCCGGTTCCGGCGGCGCGGGCGCCATGACGGCGGGCGACGCGGCCGCGCTGGTGGCGGCGAACGCGCACGCCGACGCCGGCGATGCGTCCACGCTCGCATCGGCGAACGCGCATTCCGACGCCGGCAACGCGGCGACGCTGTCGGCGGCCAACAGCTACACCGACGCGCAATTCGGAACGCTAGCGAACGACCTCGGCGCGTTCGAGTCGACGGTCGCCGACGAGTTCCACACGCAGGACCGCCGCATCGACCGGATCGGCGCGATGGGCGTTGCGCTCGCGAACATGGCGATGAACACCGCGGGGCTTCCGGACTCGAACCGGGTCGGTTTCGGCGGCGGCTTCAAGGGCGGGCAGCAGGCTTTCGCGATCGGCTTCCAGCATGCCTTCGGGCACGCCAGCCTGTCCGTCAGCGGATCCATCGCGAACGGCGAGAGCGAAGTGGGCGTGGGCGGCGGCTTCAGCTGGTGACCTAGCCCCACGCAACTCGCGGGACCAGCGAACCCCGGCCGGCGACGGCCGGGGTTTTTCGTTGCGCAGCAAGCCTGCCGGCACCCGAGCTTGCAGGCGCCGATAGGCGAGAGCACAGTGATGCCGGGCGCTTCGCCGCAAGAGCCCGCCACGGATGGGGAGGCGCACGCCGACGTTCAACCCTTCAGCCAACGCGCCGTCATGGCGCCGAATCGCGCACCGAACTCCAGGACAGGTTGCCGCCGCACGGTGCGCCCTACCAGGAGCAGCACATGTCCGCGATCCTTCGTCCACGCGTCAACCTCCTGAGCGTCTGCGTCCTTCTCGGCTTGGGTTCGCTGGCCGGCGGCCTGCCTTCGGCGCATGCCGGGGCCACCGACTGTCCGCAAGGCGGCGCGTCGAGTGCGACCGGATCCGGGGCCGTGGCCTGCGGCTACGGCGACACCGCCAGCGGGGACTACAGTGACGCGTTCGGCAATGCCGACGTCGCTTCCGGCAAGCGGAGCAGCGCGATCGGCGCGAACGACAGCGCGACCGGAGCGGGCAGCAGCGCGATCGGTTACGGCAACACGGCCTCCGCCGCACGCGCCAGCGCGCTGGGTTTCTACAACTTTGCGACCGGCATCGGCAGCGATGCGATCGGCCACAACAGCACCGCGTCGGGACCGGCCAGCGAGGCGATCGGCCGGCACGACGTCGCATCCGGGCCGCACGCGGCCGCGGTCGGCGAGGACGACGTCGCATCGGGCAGCCGCAGCAGCGCGTTCGGCTCCTACAACGCAGCCACGAAGAACGGCGCCAGCGCATTCGGCTATCGGAACACGGCGAGCGACGGAAGCAGCAGCGCGTTCGGCTACGGCAATACGGCATCGGGCCAGGACAGCTCCGCGTTCGGCAACGGCAACACCGCGTCGGGCCCGTTCAGCGCGGCCTTCGGAGACAGGAACACGGCGGCCGGCCCGTACGGCTCCGCGTTCGGAGAGGGCAATCGCGCCCAGGGAGCGTCGAGCTCGGCGTTCGGAGCGGAGAACACTGCCGTCGGTGCCGACAGCACAGCCCTCGGCTACCGGAACCTCGCCGATGCAGACAGCAGCAGCGCGATGGGTTACCGGAACCACGCCTTCGGGCCTGCCAGCAGCGCGGTCGGCTACCGGAACACCGCGGGCATCAGCGGAGACGGTGCGATCATCGACAGCAGCGCCTTTGGATACGGGAACACGGCTTCCGGATCCCACAGCAGCGCGTTCGGCGACCAGAACATCGCTTCGGGATCCGCAAGCACGGCGGCGGGAGACGGCAGCACCGCGTCGGGAACCAACAGCAGCGCGTTCGGATTCAAGAGCGCCGCATCCGGTGCCGACGCCACGGCGTCCGGCGACAGGGACACGGCGTCGGGTGTCTCGAGCAGCGCGTTCGGATTCAAGAGCACGGCCTCCGGCTCGGACAGCACGGCGGTCGGGTACATGAGCGTCGCCGCCGGTCACTTGAGCGTTGCGGTTGGCAGTTACAGCATCGCTTCGGGAACCTACGGCAGCGCGTTCGGCCTGGTAGCCCATGCCTACGGCAAGTGGAGCAGCGCTGTCGGTTTCGGGGAAAACGCCCGTGGCGACAAGAACAGCGCGTTCGGATTCAACAACGGCACGTTATACACGGGAGCCAGCGCGTTCGGCGCCAACAATGGCGTCATCGGGGCCAGGGCCAGCGCTTTCGGCTACCGCAACACCGTGCAGCAGCTGGGCAACAAGTCCGGGACCAACGCCAGCGCGTTCGGATACGGCAACACCGTGACGCCGACCGGCGTGGGCGGCAGCGCCTTCGGGTACGAGAACACGGCGGCGGGTGCCGGATCGGTTGCATTCGGCAACACCAACTACGTGGGCTCGAATGGAACCGGTGCGAGCGCGGTGGGATTCGACAACGCAGCCTCCGGCAAGCACAGCGATGCCTTCGGCTACAAGAACACCGTTTCGGCGCTTGGCGGCAGCGCCTTCGGCTACGAAGGCAGCGTGCTAGGCACCAGCGGCAGCGCATTCGGCTTCGGGAACAGCATTCCGGCCAACGGAACCGCGGCGAATGCCGTCGGGTACAAGAACCGGGCCAACGGTCCCCACAGCAGCGCTTTCGGCTCCGGAAATCTTGCGGGCCAGATCGCCATCCCTTCCATCGTCGGCGCCAGCGCGTTCGGCTACCAGAACTACGCGTACGGTTCGCGCGACTCCGCATTCGGGGTCGGCAATCGCACCGACGGGCCGCACACCAGTGCATTCGGCTACAAGAACATCGCGAACAGCGCGTATGCCAGCGCGTTCGGAAACGGCAACCTGGCCAATGGCGTGGGTGGCAGCGCGTTCGGAAACGCGAATCAGGCAAGAGGCGTTTCAAGTGCCGCGGTCGGCTACAAGACTATCGCTTCGGGTGCGAACAGTTCCGCATTCGGCAACCTCAGCGTTGCGTCGGGGTCGCACGGTTCGGCTCTCGGCTATGGCGATCACGCCGCGAACAACCTGAGCAGCGCGGTCGGGGCAGAAAACTATGCCTCGGGCGCCGAAGCCAGCGCGATCGGTTTCGGAAACACGGCCAGTGGCACCTATTCGAGTGCGCTGGGATACCGAAACATTGCAAGCGGCAAGGGCAGCCTGGCGGCGGGCGCCGGGTCGACGGCGAGCGGCAGCGGCAGCGTGGCGATCGGCGGCTGGGTCGATGCCAATTCCAACCAGGTGGTCAATCCGGGAGAGGCCGCCAGCGCCGCGGGCACGAACGCGGTCGCCATCGGCACCGGCGCCACGGCGGGGTTCGACAACGACACCGCGATCGGTGAAGGCACGTCGCTGAGTGCAGCGAATCAGACGGCCCTCGGCGCGGGAGCCAGCGTGACGGGTGTCAACGCCGTGGCCCTGGGGGCCGGTTCGATCGCCGATGCGGACAACACGGTGTCGGTGGGAAGCTCGGGCAACGAGCGGCGCATCACAAACGTGGCCCAGGCTGTCAACGGCACGGACGCGGTGAACCTCACGCAGGCGACCCAACTCGCCTCTACCCTGATCGTGGGCGTGCAGAACACCGCGAACACAGCGCTGAGCACGGCGAACACGGCACTGGCGACGGCGAACAACGCGCTGGCGGAGAGCAACGCGCAGGTGAGTGCGCTGGCCGGATCGGACGGGTCGGGGGCGATGACCTCGGGCGACGCCGCCGCACTCCTCGCGGCCAATGCGCACGCCGACGCGGGCGATGCCTCGACGCTGGCTTCGGCGAACGCGCACGCGGATGCGGGCAACGCGGCGACCCTTTCGGCCGCCAACAGCTACACCGACAACCGCGTGCAATCGCTGGCGACCGACCTGGACGGACTGAGCGGGCAGGTGGACGCTTTGCAGAACAAGGTCGGCGACCTCGACACCCGCGTCAGCCGGGTCGGCGCCCTGGGCGCGGCGATGTCGCAGATGTCGGCGGCGGGTTCGGCGAATGGCAATCGTTCGCGCGTGTCCGCCGGTTTCGGCAACTACCGCGGGCATTCGGCGTTCGCGCTCGGCTTCCAGTCGACCCTGTCGCCGCACACCACCGTCAGCTTCGGCACCGCCTTCGATGGCAGCGACGCCGAAGCCGGGGCGGGCATCTCTTACGGCTGGTAGCGGCCGCTTTCGCAACGCGGCGCGGCATCGACCCCGGCCGGAAACGGCCGGGGCTTTTTTGTGCGCGGCCAAATGTGAAGCTGAACACGTTCAGATTGCGCCGCTGGCAGCGCGACCCTCGTTGTGCGGCTTCCCTTGAGTTGTCCGGGCACAAGGAGTAATTCTTTGGCGTTCGTTTCGTCCAGGGGTCCGTCGGGGGGCGGATAGGCGGAGCGAGCGCACTCCCCGGAATTCCACGTGCTTGCGCCGTCCAGGCGCTGCTTGCGCTTCGTTGCCGACGCCACCCCCACGCCGACCGCGGTGCGCTCCATCCAGGAGTGAGCCATGAAGGGCCTGCGTCAACCACGTACCGCCTACCTGACCCTCTCGATCCTGCTCGGGATCACCGCGATGACGGGCTTCGCCAGCGACGCGCTCGCCACGGACTGCGGGTCGAGTTCGACCAGCTTCGGGTTCGGTGCATATTCTTGCGGCTACATGAATTACGTGTACGGCGACCAGTCCAGCGCCTTCGGCTCGTACAACAACGTCCACGGTTTTTTCAGCAGCGCATCCGGCACGGACAACACGATTTACGGCCGGAATGACAGCGCGTTCGGCGCGGAGAATACCGTCGGGTCGATCGTGGCCAACGTCAACTACAGCAGCGCCGTGGGCTACTCGAATTCCGTGACGGGCGCGAACAGCAGTGCGTTCGGCGACAACAACACGGTCAGCGGCGACCACAGCCTCGCGGTCGGCTACAAGAACACCGTCAGCGGCAGTTACAGCAACGCGGTCGGCGCCAACAACGAGGCGCGCTACGCCAACAGCAGCGCGATCGGCACCTTCAACAAGGCATGGAAGATCGGCAGCAACGCGGTCGGCTACAACAACTACGCATCGGGCTACCTGGGCCAGGCGCTGGGCGCGCTGAACATCGCCAACGGCGACGACAGCAGCGCGGTGGGCCTCGAAAACCACGCCTGGGGCTACAAGAGCAGCGCGTTCGGCTTCTACAACACCACCGGCACTTCCGGCGGCACCGACGGCGTGCGTGCGAGCGCGTTCGGCTGGGCGAACACGGCGACCGGTGAGAAGAGCAGCGCGATCGGCGCGGGCAACTACGCTATCGGCGGCGAGAGCACGGCGGTCGGCTACGCGAACCACGCGCAGGGCTACCGCTCGAGCGCGCTCGGTTTCTTCAATTCGGCCTATGGGCGATCCAGCAATGCGGTGGGCTACAGCGAAGTCACGAAGGGCGACTACAGCAACGCCTTCGGTACCTCCAGCTATGCGGGGGCGTCGTACGCACTGGCGGTCGGCACCACGGACCTCGTCTACAACAAGGGCGGTACCGCGGTCGGCTGGCGGAACACGGTAAGCGCCGATTACGGCATGGCCGTCGGCGCGAAGAACGTCGCGAGCGGCTTGCAGTCGACGGCGGTCGGATACAGCAATACGGCCAGCGGCGCCAGCAGCAGCGCGGTCGGCCACTACAACCAGGCGAGCGGGAACGGCAGCAGCGCCTTCGGCTGGGGCAACCAGACCAAGGCCGACTACAGCAGCGCGTTCGGCGGCGCCAACGTCGTCGACACCACGGCGAACCAGGGTCTCGCCGTCGGCTACGAGAATTCGGTCTACAACAAGGGCGGCACCGCGGTCGGCCTCGCGAACGGCGTGACCGGCGACTACGGCACCGCGGTCGGTGCGCACAACTCGGCGAGCAACACTTACGCGACCGCGGTCGGTGCGAAGAACTACGCCAGCGGGAAGAAGTCCACGGCGGTCGGCTACAGCAGCGGCGCGGGCGGCGACAACAGCACCGCGGTCGGCCAGAAGAGCTACGCTGGCGGCACCAGCAGCACGGCGCTCGGCGACAGCAACAACGCCAGCGGCAGCAAGACGATCGCCGCGGGATTCTCCAACGTCGCCAGCGGCAACTACGCGACCGCGCTGGGCTCGGGCAACACCGCCACGTACAGCTACACGGTCGCCGTCGGTTACGGCAACCATGCGACGGCGGACTACGCGACCGCCATGGGCTCGCGGAACACCGCGAGCAGCGGCTATGCGACCGCGGTGGGTTACAAGAACACGGCGAGCGGCGTCTACAGCAGTGCACTGGGCGCCAAGAACACCGCATCGAGCGACTATTCCACCGCGGTCGGCTACCGCAACAAGGCATCGGACGTGTATGCCAGTGCGCTGGGCTATCGCAATACCGCATCGGGTTACGCGAGCACGGCGGTCGGCTACCGGAACCAGGCGACCAGCGACTTCAACGTCGCGGTAGGCAGCAACAACCAGGCGGGCGGCGACTTCCTCTACGGCGCGACCCACTACCACGCGAGCGGCGCGGCGGCCGTCGGCGTGGGCAACGGGGCCTATGGCGACGGCGCGTCCGCGATCGGCGTCGGCAACCTCGCCGGCGCGCCGCTGCCGCCTTACGGCGGCCTCTTCGGGGGCTTCACGCTCGGCGACAGCGCGATCGGGTTCCGCAACGTCGCGGTCGGCGGGCTGAGCAGTGCGGTCGGCGCGTACAACTACGCCATCGGCCCCTACAGCAGCGCGATCGGCGGCGGCAACCAGGCGATCGGCTACGGCAGCGTGGCGATGGGTGGCGGCAACTACGCGGGGGCCAAGGGCGCCTCGGCGGTCGGCAACTTCAACTACGCGACCGCGCAGTACGCCAACGCGTTCGGCTGGACCAACGGCGCGTACGGCGCCGGCAGCAACGCCTTCGGCAGCAACAACGTCGCCACCGCGACCGACGACAACGCCTTCGGCTCGGGCAACACCGCCGGCGGCAGCTACGCCTACAACAGCACCACGTATTCGGGCACGAAGGCGTCCGCGTTCGGCGTCAACAACAAGGCGCTGGGCAACAAGAGCACGGCGGTGGGCTACAACAACACCGCGGGCGCGTTCGGCTACGCCCTCGGGGCCGCGACGATCACCTCCGACGATACCGCGGTCGGTTCGGGCAACAGCGCGACCGGCGGTTCGAGCTCCGCGATCGGCCTGGGCAACACCGCGAGCGGCTTCTCGAGTTCGGCGGTCGGCGCGCGCAACACCGCGCTCGGCAGCTACAGCTTCGCGGGCGGCTTCCACGCCAATGCCTTCGGCGCGAACAGCATCGCGGTCGGCGGCTGGTACGACGCCACCAACGACGGGAACATCAATCCGAGCGAATACACCCGCGCCTTCGGCGACTACGCGTCGGCCTTCGGCATCGCCGACCGCGCGGACGGCGACCGCAGCACGGCCGTGGGCTTCTTCGACATCACGGCGGGCAACAAGACCAGCGCCGTGGGCGCCTTCAACTACGCGGGCGGGACGTCCACGGCCGCGATGGGCTATGGGAACAGAGCACGCGCCAACCGCAGCTCGGCGTTCGGCAACAGCAACAAGGCCTACGGCGACCGCAGCGTGGCGATGGGCTACCGCAACTACGCCAACGTGACCCAGGTGACCGGACCGAAGTACTACGGCCCGAACTACTACTTCGCGAGCAAGGGCAGCGTCGCCGTCGGCGCCCGCAACACGGCCATCGGCGACTACAGCGTCGCGTTGGGATTCCGCAACACCGCCGGCTTCCTGCAGTACTCCGGCCCGTACGGCAGCACCTCGACCCTGACCAAGCACGACGCCGCGGTCGGCTACCACAACAGCGCGACGGGCGGCAGCAGCGTCGCGTTCGGCAACGGCAACGCGGCGTCGGGTTCGTATTCGAGCGCCGTGGGCGCGTTGAACAGGGCGGCCAACAGCGGCGCCAATGCGGTCGGCTTCGGCAACACCGCGGTCAGCATCAACTCGGACGCGTTCGGCACCGGGAACACCGCGACCGCGCCGGACGACACCGCGTTCGGCGTCTACAACCAGACCGGCGTCTACGCGGCCTACCTGGGGGCGCGCATCGGCGGCTACCGGAGCACGGCGGTCGGCTACAAGAACCAGGCCATGGCCTACCAGTCGGTCGCGATCGGCCTGGGCAACACCGCCGGCTTCTACGACACCGGCGTGCACGGGACCTTCGGCCGCTACAGCAGCGCGGTCGGCGTCTACAACACCGCGACCGGCGTGGGCAGCGCCGCGTTCGGCCGCGACAACGTGGCGGTCGGCCAGAACGCGAGCGCGATGGGCGAGTACAACACCACCCTGGCGACCGGCTCCAGCGCGTTCGGCTACAAGAACCTCGCGACGGGCGCGCTGGATGTCTCGGTCGGCGCGAACGACAAGACCGGCGTGTATTCGGCGGCCGCGGGCGCGTACATCGGCGGCGGCAAGGACTCGGCGTTCGGCTACAAGAACGACACGATAGCCGCGAAGTCGGTCGCGGTGGGCTACGGCAACACGACCGGCTACTACAACATCGGCACGCATGCGGTCAGCGGCGACCTGTCCACCGCGGTCGGCGTGCACAACCGGACGTTCGGCAGCGACGCGGTGGCGATGGGCTACGGCAACACCGCCGGCGCGTACAACCCGATCACCCACGGCACCGGCGGCAACTTCGCCAGCGCGGTGGGCGTGGGCAACCTCGCCTCCAAGAAGAACAGTTCGGCGTTCGGCTACCACGACACCGCCGGCGGACAGAACGCGAGCGCGTTCGGCGACGGCAACAGCGCGAACGGCGCGGCCTCCAGCGCCTTCGGCTACCAGAACACCGCCGCGGGCACCGACGACGTCGCGATCGGCTTCAAGAACAGCGTGGCGGGCGCCAACAGCAGCGTGTTCGGCAACAACAACACGATGTACGCGAACGCCCTCAAGGGCAACGCGCTGGGCGACCACAACAAGGTCGGCGTGTCGGGCGGGCCGAGCAACTACATCCACGACAACGCGATCGGCAGCTACAACATCGCCTCCCGCAGCGGCGCGACCGCGGTGGGCTTCCAGAACCACGCCTACGGTTCGTACAGCTCCGCCTTCGGCATCAACAACGTGGCCTCGGGCACCGGCAGCGAGGCGTTCGGCCAGGCCAACACCGCGAGCGGGACCAGCTCGGTGGCGCAGGGCCGGCAGAACAACGCGACCGGCAGCAGCTCGCAGGCGTTCGGCATGCAGAACAGCTCGTCGGGGCTGGACGCGAGCGCGTTCGGCTTCGGCAACAGCGCGACCAAGACCGGCACGTCGGCGTTCGGCTACCACAACAGCGCGACCGCGACCGGCGCCAGCGCGTTCGGCTACGGCAACACCGCCAGCGGTCTGCGCAGCGTGGCGGTGGGCGCGGACACGCAGTCGACCAACAAGGCGAGCGTGGCGGTGGGCAGCTGGTTCGATGCGGACAACGACGGGATCGTGGACGCGAACGAGGTGACGCTGGCGAGCGGGATCAACGCGACGGCGCTGGGCAGCGGCGCGCAGGCGACCGCGACCAACTCGGTGGCGCTGGGCGCCGGCTCGATCGCGAACGTGGCCAACACGGTGTCGGTGGGCAGCGTGGGCAACGAGCGGCGGATCACCAACGTGGCGCAGGCGGTGAACGGCACCGACGCTGTCAACCTGGACCAGGCGACGAGCCTGGCCGCGACGATGATCGTGGGCGTGCAGAACACCGCGAACACGGCGTTGAGCACGGCGAACACGGCGCTGGCGACCGCGAACAACGCGCTGGCCGAAAGCAACGCGCAGGTGAGCGCGCTGGCCGGGTCGGACGGTTCGGGCGCGATGACCTCGGGCGACGCGGCGGCGCTGCTGGCGGCCAATGCGCATGCCGACGCGGGCGATGCCTCGACGCTCGCTTCGGCCAACGCGCACGCGGACGCGGGCAATGCGGCGACCCTGTCGGCGGCCAACAACTACACCGATACGCGCTTCGCGACGCTCGACACCTCGATCAACGACCTGCAGACGTCGATGAACGAGCAGTTCAACCAGACCAACAAGCGCGTGAACACGGTCGGTGCGCTGTCGTCGGCGATGAGCATGATCGGCCCGGATGGCCGCATCACCGGCGACAACCAGTTCAGCATGGGCTTCGGCACGTTCCACAGCCAGCAGGCGGTGTCGGTCGGCTTCAGCCGGCTGCTGTCGCCGCACGCGTCGATCCGCCTCGGCGCGGCGTTCGCGAACGGCGAGAACACCGCGGGCGTGGGGTTCAACGTCGGCTGGTGACGGCGCAGGCCGGCGCGTCGCCGGCTTCCGCGTGCATGGGCTGGGATGGCATCCCAGCCTACGGCGCCCTGCGGTCGCCGTCGCCCGCATTCGCCGTCGTAGGTTGGGATGAAAATCCCAGCCGACAGCGTTCCCGCGACATGGAGACTCAGGTTCGCCCGACGTGCACGGTGAGCGGCCACCGCACCGGGCGCACGGTCGCCGGATCGCCCCAGGCTTCGGATAGAGCAGGCTCGACCAGCGCGATCGCGTCCCGGCCGGTCGCACGCGCGTAGCGCTGGCAGGCCGACCAGCTGCGCAGGTAGGCGACGAACTGCGGGTAGGTCCAGTCGCAGCGCATCTCGAAGTCAGGCACGTCGCGCACGCGTTCGAACGCGAACGGCAGGTTCGCGTAGCCGTCGAGCGCGTCCTGCCGGCCGTCGGGCCACCAGTCTTCGAGCAATGCGTCGTGCAGGCGCAGGTAGGGCGCGTCGACGTCGGGGTTCACCCGGCTGCGCGCGTAGGTCCAGGCCGCGAACACGCCGCCGGGGCGCAGCACGCGCCGCGCCTGTGCCTGGAAACGCGGCACGTCGAACCAGTGCATCGCCTGCGCGACAGTGGCGAGGTCGACCGATGCGTCGGGCAGGCTGCAGCGCTCGGCGGCCTCGACCGCGTAGCGCACGTTCGGCGCGGGCGTCGCGGCGGCGATCTGCTCGGCGCTGGGGTCGGTGGCGTAGACGTCGGCGAAGCGCCGCGCCAGTTCCAGCGTCGCCTGGCCGTTGCCGCAGCCGGCATCCCAGGCGCCGTCGCGGCGTTCGCACAGGCCCGCGAGCCAGTCGAACAACGCCGCCGGGTAGCGCGGGCGCGCGCTCGCGTAATCGGCGGCGAAGGCGGAAAAGTGGTCGCGGAAACCGGGTTCGGCATGCGCCATGCGTGGCTCCGTTCAGGCCGCCGCGACCGGCGCGGCGTTCATCATGGGTTTGCTAGGTTAACGGCTCACCAGCCGGTCCAGCACCCCGGCACGACAAGGAGCAGTCATGAGCAACGTCCTGAACGGATCCCGCCCACAGCAGGCCCTCGCGCTCGCGAGCGATGCGGCGCAGACCCTGCGCAGCGGCATCGGACACGCCGTCACGGCGATCGGCACCGGGCTGAGCCTGGCCAGCCTGGGCCAGACCGGGCGCGAGGTGGTGAAGGCCGCGCGCCGCAATCCGGCGACCACGGCGGCCGCGGTCACCGCGGCGGTTGGAGCAGGCTTCGCGCTGTGGGCGCTGCGCCGGTCGCAACGCCCGGCGGCCGATGGCAAGGGACCGGTCGAAGTCGAGCCGATCCGCGTCGAGAAGGCGCCATCGCGGCGCAACGCGGCGGCGCGCAAGACGACCACCGCGCGCAAGCGTTCAACGCGTTCGAGCGAACCGCGGCCGACCGCGCACTGAGCGCCCCGGCGAAGCAGCGGCGACCTCGCGCCATTCGCCCGGCGCGAGGCCATCAAGCGAGTGCGCCCCGATCGCGGTGCGCACCAGCCGCAGGGTCGGCAGGCCGACCGCCGCGGTCATGCGGCGGACCTGGCGGTTGCGGCCTTCGCGGATCGCCAGCTCGAGCCAGGCGTCCGGCACGGTCTTGCGGTAGCGCACCGGCGGATCGCGTGGCCAGAGCCAGGCCGGGGGCGCTTCGAGCGCGGTCGCATGCGCGGGCAGGGTCGGTCCGTCGTTGAGCGCCAAGCCGGCACGCAACGCGTCGAGCTGCGATGGCTCGATGCGTCCCTCGACCTGCACGAGGTAGGTCTTCCAGGTCGCGTGGCGCGGGTCGGCCAGCCGTGCGATCGCTGCGCCGTCGTCCGACAGCAGCAGCAGGCCCTCGGAGTCGAAATCCAGCCGCCCGGCGGCGTACACGCGTTCGGGCAAGCCGAATTCCGCGAGCGTCCGGCGGGGCGGATGGCCGCGGTCGGTGAACTGGGCGAGCACGCCGTAGGGCTTGTTGAACGCGACGAGCATCGCGCGAGTGTAGCGGTGGGCGCGTGGGACAATGCGGCCCCTCCACGCGGCCCCGCACCATGCGCACTGCACACCCCCTGCGCCGCCTGTTCGCGTTCGCGGCGCCGTACCGCCGGGACGCCGCCTGCGCGAGCGCGTTCTCGGTCCTCAACAAGTTCTTCGACGTCCTGCCCGAACTGCTGATCGGCGTGGCGGTCGACGTCGTCGTCAACCGGCGCGCGTCCTTCGTCGCCCGGCTCGGCATTCCCGACCCGCTGCACCAGCTCGCGGCGCTGGTTGCGCTCACCGTCGCCGTGTGGGTGTTCGAATCGCTGTTCGAGTACCTCTACGCCGTGCGCTGGCGCGGCCTCGCGCAGGACCTGCAGCACGTGCTGCGCCAGGCCGCCTACGCGCACCTGCAGAAGCTGCCGCCGGACGCGATCGCGCGCGAGCGCAGCGGCCGGCTGATGGCGCTGATGAACGAGGACGTCAACCAGATCGAGCGCTTCCTCAACACCGGCGCGAACGACCTGATCCAGGTGTTCGTGTCCTCGCTGCTGGTCGGCGCGGTGTTCTTCGTGCTGACCGCGAACCTGGCGGTGCTGGCGATCCTGCCGGTGCCGCTGATCCTGCTCGGCGCGTTCTGGTTCCAGAAGCGCCTCGCGCCGCGCTACGCGGCCGCGCGCGAGGCGGCCGCGACGGTCTCGGCGCGGCTCAACAACAACCTCGCCGGCATGGCCACGATCCAGGCCTACACCGCCGAGGCCTTCGAGAGCGCGCACGTGCGCGACGCATCCGACGCGTTCCGCGCGCGCAACGCCGAGGCGATCCGCTTCTCGGCGGCGATCACGCCGGTGATCCGCATGGCCATCCTCGCCGGCTTCGTCGCGACGATGGGCTACGGCGGCTGGCTGACGCTGCAAGGCCGACTCGGCGTCGGCAGCTACTCGGCGCTGGTCTACCTCACGCAACGCCTGCTGTGGCCGCTCACCCGCCTGGCCGACATGACCGACCTCTACCAGCGCTCGATGGCCTCGGTGAACCGCGTGATGGACCTGCTCGACGCGCCGCTGCCGCCGCGCGGCGATGCGCCGCTGCCGCAACGCCCGCGCGGCGCGCTGCGTTTCGAGGGCCTGCGCCACGCCTACGACGGCCGCCTCGCGCTCGACGGCGTCGGCTTCGAAGTGCCCGCGGGTGCGACCGTCGCCCTGGTCGGCGGCACCGGCGGCGGCAAGAGCACCCTCCTCAAGCTGCTGCTGCGCTTCATCGACCCGCAGGCCGGCCGCATCGCGCTCGACGGCCAGGACATCGCGGCGATCGATCCGGCCGCGCTTCGGCGCGCGATCGGCTACGTCGCGCAGGAACCCTTCCTCACCGACGGCACCGTCGCGGAGAACATCGCCTACGGCGACCCGTCGCCGGACGCCGCGCGCGTGGAAGCCGCGGCGCGCGCGGCCGAGGCGCACCGCTTCGTGGTCGCGCTGCCCGAAGGCTATGCGAGCGCGGTCGGCGAGCGCGGCGCGCAGCTCTCCGGCGGCCAGCGCCAGCGCATCGCGCTCGCGCGGGCGCTCAACCGCGACCCGGCGATCCTGGTGCTCGACGAAGCGACCTCGGCGGTCGACAACGAGACCGAAGCGGCGATCCAGCATTCGCTCGCGCATGCCGCGCGCGGCCGCACCACCCTGGTCGTGGCGCACCGGCTCTCGACCGTGCGCCACGCCGATGCGATCCACGTGCTGGAGGCGGGCAGGATCGTCGAATCCGGCACGCACGACGCGCTGGTGGCGCGCGGCGGCGTCTACGCGGCTCTGTGGAAGCTGCAGACGGGCGAGGGCTGACCTGTCATGCCGAGGGCACCATGGGTCATCCCGAGCCGAGCGGGGGATCTCGAAGTCGCGGCGTCACGGGATGACAGGTCCCTCCCTGCGGTCGGGATGACACGGCGCAGGCAAACCGCGGCTCCGGCTACCTCGCCGGCTTGCGGAACCGCAGCGTCATCCGGTCCGACTCGCCGATCGCGATGTACTTGCCCTTGTCCTTCTCGCCGAGCGTGAGCGTGGGCGGCAGGGTCCTCACGCCCTGCGGGTAGTCCTTGGTGTCCCTGGGGTTCGCGTTGATCTCGCTCCTGCCGTCGAGCACGAGGCCGGCGGCGGTGGCGTAGTCGATGACCTGCTGCTCGGTGAGGTAGCCCTTCGAGCCATCGGTGGCCGGGCCCGGGTTCGCGCGGTGGTCGGTCACGCCGAGCACGCCGCCGGGCTTGAGCACGTTGTAGATCGCCTTGAACATCGCCGCCTGGTGGCCCTGCTGCACCCAGTTGTGGACGTTGCGGAAGGTCAGCACGAGGTCGGCAGAGCCGGCCGCGCCGAGCACCGGCGCCGCCGGGTCGATCTCGTGGATCTGGGTGTGGATGTAGAGGTCCTGGCGCAGCGCGATCTTCGCCTCGAACTGGTTGTTGCGCTCCTGGACGCCGCTGCGGTCGTCGGCCTTCACGCTGGCCGGGTCCTCGAGGATCCCGTAGTAGTGGCCCTTCGCGAACAGGTAGGGCGCGAGGATCTCGGTGTACCAGCCCGAGCCCGGGGTGATCTCGATGACCGTCTGGTCGGGGCGCAGGCCGAAGAACTGCAGCGTCTGTTTCGGGTGCCGGTACTTGTCGCGCGCGGTGTTGAGCGGGTTGCGCCAGCTGCCCGCGATCGCGCGGTCGAGCTCGGCGTCGGCGGGCGCCAGGACCGTGGCTTCGGGCGTGGCCGGCGGTGCTGCATGGACGCCAAGGGCGAGACAGAGGCCGGCCAACAGGGCCAGCGTTCGCGGGCGGAGCGACATGGCGGATTCCTCCTCGGGCGCAGAAGCGCGAAAGCTAGCACAGCCTCCGTCAGAACAGGCTGGCCTGCGGCGAGGGCGGCCTGGGCGGGGCGGGTGGCGTGAACAGGTCGCTGCGCAGCGGCGGCAGGCGGCCGAAGCCGAGCCGCGCGGCCGCGAGGTCGAAGCGGCGCCGCAACAGCTGCGCGAACGGGCCTTCGCCGCTCATGCGGCGGCCGAACGTGGCGTCGTAGTCCTTGCCGCCGCGCATCTGCCGGACCAGGCTCATCACGTGCGCGGCGCGGTCGGGAAAATGCTGGGCGAGCCAGTCGCGGAACAGGTCCTTGATCTCGTACGGCAGCCGCAGCAGCACGTAGCCCGCCGACGCCGCGCCGGCCTCCCGCGCGGCTTCGAGGATCGCCTCGAGCTCCGGATCGGTCACCGCGGGGATCACCGGGGCGACCATCACCCCGACCGGCACGCCGGCCTCGCGCAGGGCCCGCATCGCGCGCAATTTCGCGTGCGGCGCCGAGGCGCGCGGCTCCATCTTCGCCGCGAGGCGGTTGTCGAGCGTGGTCACCGAGAAGTACACCGTCGCCAGGCCTTCGCGGGCCATCGGCACGAGCAGGTCGAGGTCGCGCTCGACCAGCGCGTTCTTGGTGATGATGCTGACCGGGTGCCGGGTTTCCGCCAGCACTTCCAGGAGCGCGCGCGTGATCCGGTAGCGGCGCTCGGTCGGCTGGTAGGCGTCGGTGTTGATCCCCAGCGCGATCGGCGAGACGCGGTACTTCGGCCGCGACAACTCGACCCGCAACCGCTCGGCGGCATTGGTCTTCGCGTACAGGCGCGTCTCGAAATCCAGCCCCGGCGAGAGGTCGAGGTAGGCGTGGGTCGGGCGCGCGAAGCAGTAGATGCAGCCGTGCTCGCAGCCGCGGTAGGGGTTGATCGAGCTGTCGAAACCGACGTCGGGCGAGTCGTTGTGGCTGACGATCGAGCGCGCGCGCTCCTCGGTCACCGTGGTGTCCGGGTGCGGCGGCGCCTCGCCGTCCGGATCGAACCACGCAGGTCGCGCCATCCGGTCGAACCAGGGCGTTCCCCCGTCCGCCGAGGGCTGATCCCACCCGTCGTCCACCGCTTCCACCCGCTCGCTCGCGAACCGGTTCGCCGGCTGCGCGGTGGTGCCGCGGCCCTTGATCCGCTTCGGTGTGTCGGGGCGTCGCATCCGCGCCAGTGTGCCCACGGACCGTCTCAACGGCTGCGACGCGAAGAATCGGCTTGACAAGTCCTGAGTGTATTGTTGTAGTAATACACATGGACGCATCGATCTTCCACATCCAGCCTTCCTCGCCGGAGCCGATCTACCGGCAGATCGCCGAGCAGGTCCGCCGCCTGGTGGCAGGAGGTCATCTCAAGGCGGGCGAGTCGCTGCCGTCGGTACGCGACCTCGCCGCCACCCACGCGATCAACCCGATGACCGTCTCGAAGGCCTACAGCCAGCTCGAGACCGAGGGCGTGCTGCAACGCCTGCGCGGCGTCGGCATGGTGGTGGCCGCGCGCGCGCAGGCCGCCCGGCCGCTGCACGAGCGCCTGACCCTGATCGAACCGGCGCTCGAGGCGCTGGCGCGGCAATCCCGCGAACTCGAAATCCCGCCGGCCCGCGTGCTGGCCCACCTCCAAGACCTGCTGGAAAAGGAAACGCCATGAACGCCGTTCGATCGATCGACTTCCCCGAGTCGCCCCTGCGTGCGATCGGCCTGACCAAACACTACGACAGGCAACCTGTCCTGTCCGGATTGTCGATCGCGGTGCCGACGGGCTCGGTGCTCGGCCTGATCGGTCGCAACGGCGCGGGCAAGTCGACCCTGCTGCGCTGCCTGCTCGGGCTCACCCAGGCGACCGGCGGGCAAGCCTTCGTGTTCGGGGAACCGGCGCTGGCGATGAGCGACGCGACCAAGGCGCGCCTGGCCTACGTGCCGCAGCAGCCCGACGCCATGGGCTGGCTGGAGGTCCGGGAGATGCTCGCGTTCGTCGGCCGCTTCTATCCGAACTGGGACCGCGCTTTCGTCGAGACGATGCTCGACCGCTGGGAGCTGCCGCGCAAGCAGCAGCTCGCCAAGCTCTCGCCCGGCGAGCGCGAACGCGTGGCGCTGATCCGCGCGCTGGCCTCGCGCCCGGACCTGCTGGTGCTCGACGAGCCGGTGGCCGCGCTCGATCCGGTCGCGCGGCGCGAACTGCTGCGCGAGATCGTCCTGCGCGCATCCGAGCACGGAACGACGGTGGTGTTCTCCACCCACATCGTCTCGGACCTGGAACGCGTGGCTTCGCACGTCGCTTTCCTGCACAAGGGACGGATGCTGGTCGACGCGCCGCTCGACGACCTCAAGGAAGGCGTGCTGCGTGTGACAGTGCCGCCGGCGCTTGCAGCGGCCCTGACCGGCAAGTTCCCGGGCGAACTCGCGCGTCGTCCGCGTTCGGACGGCGGGCTGGGCCTCGTGCTCCAGCGCTCCCCGGACGAGGCCGGCCCGGACATCCTGCGGGCTCCGGGCGTCACCAGCGACGCGCTGGGCCTGGAAGACCTGTTCGTGGAGGTCGTGCAATGAATCCGGTGCTCGCCTATCGCACCTTGTGCGCATTCGCCGAGCGCGGTTCGCGCTGGTTCGCCGTGCTGGTCTGGTCGCTGTTCGGCATCCCGGCCCTGCTGGCCGCGCGCTACGTCCACCCGGGGCCGGACCCTGTCGCTTCGGGAGCGATGTTCTCGGCGATGTTCTTCGCGGTCGCCGCCGCGCTCGCCTGGTTCGCCTATCCGAACCACGGCATCCGGCTCGCACGCGAGGCGCGTGAACTCGCCATGCCCGGTTGGGGGCGCGCCGTGCGCGCGGCGTTCGCCTGGCTGCTGACGCTGACCGTGCTGCTGCCGGCCCTCGAACTCACGTGGTTCACGGGCGGCGACTTCCCGCTCTGGTTCGGGATGATCGCTTGCGGGGCCTTCGGCGGCATGCTGACGGGGCTGGTGAACTACTGGTTCATGGTCTGCATGCTGCCGATCACCTACGTGCTCTCCCACACGTTGGATGCCCTCCACCTCGACGTGCCGAAGGTCCTTCCACCGCTGACGCATGCGAACGAAGGCCCGATGGTCGCCGTCCTCGCCGTGGTGCTGGGCTTCGCCTGTAGGTGGCGGTGGCTGCAGCAAAGCCGCGCGGGACGGGTCACCGCGTTCGCCCGCGTCGAATGGGGTGCCGAAAGGACCGACGAGCGATCTTTCGGACGCCTGGATCCCACCAAGCGGCGCGGTCCGGCCGAAGCGATGTCGGTCTGGCTCGGTCCGTCGATCCTGGGCGGGGCGGCCGTGTCGATCGCCAGTTCGCTGATACTCTTCGCCTTCATCGCGTCGACGTCGGGACTACCGAAGTCATTCCTGTCGGCCGGCGGCCTGCTCCTTGCCCTGTGGATCATCGTGCCCTCCAGCGCCGCGCAAGCCTGCGGTCCGCGGTTGAGGTCCCTGTTCCGACCCGGCAACGAAACACTCGCCGAGCTCGCGCTGGTGCCCGGTTGGGGGTCCGCGGATCGCGCGCGCAGGACGCTCGTGGCGGCCGCGCTGCGACCGGCTCTGTTGCTGCTTGCGCCCGGGATCGCGCTGATCGCCGTCTGCACGTGGATGCACGGGGCGGGCGTGGGGACGTTCGTCGTGATCGGCGCCGTCGTTGCCGCACTGCTCGCGACCTGCGCGGCGTCGTGCCTGGTCGTTCTGGAGGGGCATCGTCTCGGGCGGGACTGGGTGCTGACGATCGCCGCGTTCTGCGCCATCGTCTTCGGCGTCACGCTGGGCCGAATCCTGCTGGGCGACCCTGTCCCGCAAGCGGCTGCGCCGATCACGTTCGCGCTCGCAGGGCTGTGGACCACGGCGATGCTTTCCATCGCATGGGCGGCGTGGCGGCGCCTGGCCGCCAAGCCACATCCGTTCCTGACGCCTTGATCGCTGCGGCGCGGCTCAGGATCGGCTGGCCGCACCGTCCCGCTCGCCGCTGCGGCAGCTCGCCGAGGCTTCTTCCGACGCATAGCGCTGCGCCTCGGCCACCACCCAGTCGCGGAACGCCGCCAGCCCCGAATGGTTCTGGGATCGCTGCGGGAACACCAGGTAGTGCGCGAACTCGGCGGGCAGCTGTTCGTCGAACAGGCGCATGAGCCGGCCTGAGTCGATGGTCGGGCGCAGCAGGCTCATGCGGCCCAGGCCGATGCCCAGGCCCTCCGCCGCGGCGCGGTGCATCGTCTCCGAATCGTCGAAGCTGGCGACGTAGCGCCGCGGCGCGCGGCCGCCGAAGTGCTCGAACCATTGGCTCCAGCGGCCGCCGGGCGCGCCCAGCAGCGGGAAGTCGCCGAGCGTGGCGAGCGTCGGCCGGCCGAGCCGCGCGACCAGCGCCGGGCTGGCGACCGGGGCGACCCAGTCGTCGAACAGGTGCACCGCGATCAGCCCGGGCCAGCGCCCGGGCCCGTAGCGCAGGCCCGCGTCCACCGAGCGGTCGCGCTCGAAGTCCACCAGCCCGACGCCGGTCTGCATGTTGATCTCGAGCTGCGGGTGCGCGGTGATGAAGCGCGGCAGCCGCGGCAGCAGCCAGCTGCTCGCGAACGAAGGCATCAGGGTCAGGGTGAGCACGTCGTCGCGGCGGGCGCGGTAGGGGCGCAGCGCGTCCTCGATCGCGGCCAGGTGCGGCGCGATGCGCTGGAACAGCTGCTCGCCGTCGGCGGTCAGGCTCACGCCGCGCGCCTTGCGCACGAACAGCGGCGTGCCGACGCGTTCCTCGAGGCCGCGGATCTGGTGGCTCAAGGCGCTCACGGTCAAGTGCAGCGACTCCGCGGTGCGCGAGAGGTTGCCGCTGCGCGCGACGGCGACGAAGCCCTGGAGGGCGTGCAGCGGCGGCCTGCTCATGGGCGGTTCCTCGCGGTCGTGTCTTGAATAGCATTCAAGGAAAGCTTGCAAAAGCGTCGCTTTTTCGCCGGCGAGCATGCGCTTATCTTGTGAGCCATTCAAGAAGCAAACGGTTTTTCCCGGAGTCCCTCCCGGATCCGGACCATCAGGGAGTACGCCATGAACGTCTATCACGGCCTGTTGTTCCTCGGCGGTTACATCGCCGACCCGACCCTCGCGCGCCGGCTCGGCCGCGAGACGCCCGCGGCCG
>JADMIO011717977.1_pt1 | contig 58840 bp, 42 predicted proteins | sample 8958161 | NCBI WGS metagenome assembly JADMIO01 (sample SAMN16585339, study PRJNA669376) | soil metagenome | isolation source: Crop rotation soil | place: USA: Cullars Rotation, Alabama | collected 2011
ATTAGCACCGTGGCATCCCTGGTCGTCGATTCAAACAAAGTGTTTGGCGTGTTGCCACTCGGCACCATGAACCACTTCGCCAAGGACCTGCAGATTCCACTTGAGCTTGAAGCAGCCGTAGAAACAATTGTCCATGGTCGCGAGACGCTGATTGACGTCGGCGAGGTAAACAAGGAAGTATTTATTAACAACTCGAGCCTCGGTCTGTATCCACAAATTGTGCGCGAACGCGAGAAGCAACAGCGCCTGGGTTGGAGCAAAGGACCCGCATTCGTTTGGGCAGCGCTGACAACGTTAAGACGTTATCCATTTCTTGACATTCGACTCTCGGTTGATAATCAGGAAATAACGCGCCGCACTCCGTTCGTCTTCGTTGGTAACAACGAATATCAAATGGAGACGCTGAATATCGGCAGCCGCGCGTGCCTCGACAATGGCGAGTTGAGTTTATATATGGCGAATAGGATGGGTCGTTTGGGCTTAATCCGGCTCGCGCTGAACGCAATACTCGGCCGGCTGCGCCAGGATCAAGACTTTTTAGCGCTTTGTACGAATGAGATCTGGATAGGCACCAGACATAAACATCTGCGAGTAGCGTTGGATGGTGAGACTAAGTTGTTGCAACCACCGCTGCACTATCGCATCCATCCGAAAGCGTTGCGCGTAATGACACCGGTGGAGGAAGACGGAGAATAAATGAGGTCAGTACGACATCGCGGTAGCGGTCGTACCGACCTCATGACAGGTTCAAGAAATGCGTAGGATTGTTCATCTATCTGACATCCATTTCGGGCGCATCAATGAGCCGGTGGTGCGACCGTTGATAGAAAATATCAACGAGCTCCAGCCAGACCTGGTCGCAGTTTCCGGCGATCTCACGCAGCGCGCGCGATCTTCCCAATTCAAGGCGGCACGTTCGTTCCTCGATGAGCTGCCGCAACCCCAAATCGTGGTCCCCGGAAATCATGATGTTCCCCTACACAATGTGTTCGCCCGTTTTTTCGAGCCACTAACCAAGTACCGCCGGCACATCACCGAGGACCTGCAACCCTTCTATCGCGATGAAGAGATAGCAGTGCTCGGCATCAACACTGCTCGTTCGTTAACTATCAAGGGCGGTCGCATCAACGAAGAACAGGTTGCGCACATGCAGCAACGTTTTTGTGCCCTTGAAGAAGACGTGGTCCGAATCGTAGTGACTCATCACCCGTTTGATCTGCCAGAAGAGCATCACGAAAGAAACCTTGTCGGACGCGCGCGCATGGCCATGGCGGCATTTGCGAGTTGTCGTGCCGATGTGTTTTTGGCCGGCCATCTCCACGTGAGTCATAGCACCCACAGCGCGGAACGTTATCGCATTCAAGGACATTCAGCGGTGGTGGCGCAGGCAGGGACGGCAACTTCCACTCGCGGCCGCGGCGAAAAGAACTCATTCAATGTGGTCACGATAGATGAGCCCTACATTACGGTAGAACATTTTGAATGGACTGACGATGGCAAGAAGTTTGAACTCGCCACCACCCAGCGTTTCCAGCGCAAGCCCGATGGTTGGACCAAAGCCGATTGAAAACCAGCGTCTATAAAGCTCTTCCATTTATTGGTGGCGTTGCCGTGTTTCTCTTAATGACCGGGCTGCTCGCATCGCTATCAGAAGACGTCTTCAATCATGAGCCACTTACCGATGCCGATTTACAATTCAGTAACTGGCTACATCACCACGGTAACCCCAAACTCACGGCGGTGATGTTTGTTGCCACGTTCCTGGGTTCAACCGTGGCCGTCATCATCATTTCGGTAGTTTGCGGTTTGTACCTAATTTGGGAAAAACATTATTACTGGGCAGCCACTTTCAGTATTTGTGTTATCGGTGGCAGCTTATTGAACCGGCTCCTGAAGTACCTGTTCCGGCGCCCACGGCCGCATTTTGACGATCCGATCCTGACGCTGACGAGTTTCAGTTTTCCCAGCGGCCACACGATGATGGCGACTGTTTTGTTTGGCGCGATCGCGGCCTACCTATTCACCAGGACCCGCCAGACTTCGCAGCGCGTTCTGATAATCACGGCCGCGAGTTTGCTAATACTGCTCGTCGCGTTCAGTCGCATTTATCTTGGCGCACACTACTTAAGTGATGTGCTTGCCGCGATGGCGGAAGGCTCTGCATGGCTCGCGTTGTGCTCGACGGCTCTTCACCTCGTTACCACCCGACGGAGCACAGCCTAACTTTCAATCGACCAATCGATATTTACCGAAAATCCCAAAGACAAACCGACCGCTACCGCGTAGTCGTACTGACTTCATTGCGCACCGCGAGGCAAGTATTTGTGTAGGAAAAAAGAAAAAGCGGGCTGAGGTATTTAGCCTCAGCCCGCGCTTTGCAAAAGCATTTCTCAATTCTAGAACGTATACCGCAAAGCAAACTGCATCACGCGGCCAGGCCGTGTTTCCCCAACCGGAGTCTGCGAGCCAATGTAATTGCCAAAGCTTGCTGATGCCTGCGTCGCGAGGAACGGCTCAGGATTAAGGGACAGCGAGTCGATAACGCCGAATCGTTGGGTGTTGGTTACGTTGAAGACCTCCCAACGAAACTGCAGTTGATGCCCTTCCGCGTACCACATGTTGAACGACTTGCTCAAACTCGCGTCCAGGTTTATGTAGCTAGGCAGCCGCAGTGAATCGATATTGCGGTCGCCAACTTCTCCGGCCAACGCATTGCGGAACGACTGATAAGCAGCCGTCGGATTGCAAAAGACATTGGGAGTCCCGTCCACATCGTGGTTGCAAGAGCCAACCGGTTGCCGACGAACGCCATTGCTCGTCAACTGCCAATTCGTGGCCCATTGGGTGTCGGACGGGGAGCCTGTTGGTAATCCGGTGTTGAACCGGAAAATTCCGCCTAACTGCCAACCGCCCAAGAGACCGTTGACGATTGTAGGTGTGCCATTTAGAAATCGCTTTCCATGTCCAAACGGCAAAGCCCAAAGCCAGTTGGCATTGATGTTGTGGCGTACGTCAAAGTCCGAAACGGAGTACTCGAGATCCGGATTGAGCGCGTTTCGAATTGTGTTGCTCAATGCCCGCTGGCTGAGAAGGGTTGAGCCGTTATCCATTGACTTCGCCAAGGTGTAATTGAAGTCAAAGAGGAAGTCAGTGCCGAAGCGCTGCCGGATCGATAGTGCGCCGGCGTTATAGTCTGACCTTCCAACTGACGAAAACGTTTGCAGCGCTGCGTACTGTGGGTGAAAGAACGCGTTCTGGATCACGCCTGCGTCATCGAGGATGATCTGGAGCAGCGTGAAGTCGGAAATGTCGAACCCGAAATTTGGATCCCTGGAGTGCAGGATGAAAACTGCCTGAGTTCCTGATAGGGTTGGATCACCGAAAAAGTCATCACCCAAATTCGGGAAAAGATGATCAAAGTAAGGAATGTGAGGAACGGATCCTAACGGCGTATCCGCCAGGCGCAACTGATTAAGCTGCCGAGCGGCCGTATACCAATCCATGCCCGACTGAGGATCAACCAGATCGTTTAGCTGCATCACGTCACGAACCAATAATAGGTTGCGCGCTTTGCGTCCGATGTAGCTGACTTCAAAAGAAAGTCCCTTACCCAGTTCGCGCCCATACGACACGTTCCAGGTGTAGTGTTTAGGCGAAACCAGCGATTGATCGATGCCTGCCAAAATGCGGTCGGTACCATCTGCCGGAAATGATAAGGGAAAGGTGAGCGAAGTTGGCGCATTCACCCGCGGGAAGTTGCGCACATCGGGATTGAGGCCATCGATGCGTGGACCAAGCAGATTTGTAACGTTGGTCGAGCTGGAGCCGTTAGTCGTTTCAGAGGAGAACCCAAACGAGTTTTCACTCTCCGAGTCAACTGCGAGCTGCCCGGCGATGTGGTCGTAAAGGATGCGGAAACCGCCGCGCAATACTGACTTGCCGTTGCGGCCGAGCAGACGTCCCATAAAGTTGTCGCCAAAGTCTGGTGACCAGGCCACGCCCACATGCGGCGCCCAATTGTTCTTGTCTTTGTTGTAGAAACCTGGCGCATTATTCGCCTTGCCACCGAGATTAAAACTAATCGGATCATTCACAGGCGTCCCAGCCGCTGCGCCGGCGATGCGGCGTTGGAGAAAATCTCCCAGGTTCACATTCGGCACCAACTGGAAACCATTTACCTCATACAGGGGAGTCTCGACGCCGTACCGCACGCCATAAGACAAGGTGAGACTCGGTGATAATTTCCAGTAGTCCTGCGCATAAAGGTCGTATTCCTGCGTCGCCAGTGAACGGACCGCGGGCGTACCCCCTGGCAACAGTGTGCCGCTCTTATCGAACGTTGCCCTGATGCTGTACTGAGAGTACCTGCCCAGAGCCGCCGCGATTGCTGTTCCGTAGTCGCGATCGAAACTTGGATCCAGATCGTCTGGCGCGGCATTCAGAATTGACGAGCCTGAGCTCTGGTAGAAAGAGAAGTTCACCAGCGCCGCATCGAAAGAGTTGGCAAACGATGTGCGATCGTTGCGAATAAAGCGCAGGTTGGCTCCGCCCTGAATCGTGTGGGTATTCTTCACCCACGAAACGTCGTCAGTCACGTTCCAAACCGGGGTCGTGCGTTGTAGCCCACGTGCATAACGGAAGGGAGTAAACACGTCGCGAAAACCGATCGACGGCAGGTTGCTATCGCCTTGCTGCGTTACCCCGGCCCTGGTAAGACCGACGCGGGCGTTGTTAACCAGGTCGGCGGTAACAGTCCAGCTGTGACCAACGACAAAGCCTCTTGGGTTCACCCAAAGATTTGGCGAAGGTGTGCCAGGAAACTGCGGCGCCCGGCCAAAGAGATCGCTTTGGTAGTTACCACGGAAAAAAAGGTTCTGGCGATCGGTCAGCACCACGTCAAAACGCGCAGTGTGAGTTTCGAGTTTTACTGAGATTGGCGCGTTAAAGCGGAATCCGGCGTGATTAAGACCGTCACCTATCGAAAAATCATTTGGCAACGGCGCCGTTTGTAGAATCCCAAGACCAACTGGATTAACGCCTAAGGTCTGCGGATAAAGCGAAAGGATATTGGCCGGGGTCAATGTTCTTACACCGCTGGCCGGGCAATCAGGATTATTGATAGCGTCAACAACGCAACGATAACGAACGATGCCTTGCCGCAAAGTTGCAGTGGGAACATCACGCACCGCCGATTCTTCCGCAGCATCACGTCTGCCTTCATAGCTATAGAAGAAAAATGCGCGGTCTCGCTTAATTGGGCCGCCGATCGACCCCCCAAAGATATTTCTGATCAACTTCGGACGCGGCACCTTTTCGTCACCGACCTGCTTTTCACCGCTTATCACTTCAGGATCGTCGGCTACGAAGCGTCCGCGAGCGTTATTAAAGTAGTCGTTAGACGTGGTGACGGTGTTGCGATGATATTCGAAGAGCGATCCGTGAAAATCATTGGTTCCGGATTTGGTGACGAGCGTAACCTGCCCGCCGGACGACCTACCTTGAGTTGCAGTAGGATTCGAAGTCGTAACGCGAAACTCCTGTACTGAGTCTGGAGTCACGCGCAACACACTGGCGAAAGCATCCCCCGGAATATTCAGTGCACGATTAGTGCCGTTAACCACATCGAGACCAGTCTGTTGTTCGTTAACGTCAACGCCGTCAAGCGTGATGTTAGCCTGATCCCGGCGACTGCCATTTACTTCGCCTTCACGCGTAACGCCAGGCTGAAGCGAAAGGAGACCAACGATGTTGCGCGCGTTGAGCGGCAGTTCCTGAATGCGTCGAGTTTCGAATGTGTTGCCGATTGTGGCGTCAGTCGTGTTAAGAGGCGCTTCGTTTGCGGAAGTAACATTAACTATTTCCGACACCGCGCCAACTTCCATAGCGACATCTGCCGTTACGGAAGTGTCAACCAGTGCCTTCACCTGGGATAACGATGTTTTCTTGAAGCCGGCGGCTTCGACTTCGATAGTGTAGGTCGCAGGTGGAATGGAGCTGAAGACATAAGATCCGTCATCAGACGTGGTTTGGGTTCGAGTGAAATTCTTTTCAAGATTTGTCAGAGTAACGGTAGCACCACTTATCACGTTGCCCTGCTGATCTCGAACGATACCTCGAACGGTTGAAATACTGGTTTGGCCGAAGGAAACGATTGTTAGTAAAGAGAGCGCGAGAATCGCAAAGAAAGTCTGTGAAGCCTTACTTCTTTTCATATACCCCTCCCATAGATTGGTTGCATCGGCGGATGATCTACCTGGAGCAATCACCCGAAATTCAGGACGTGCGTTCACTGATTCGTATGACTGCCTACATGTGAGTATTCGGGGGAAGACTGTAAAACTGTTGACGCATATCTTGTTCCAAGAGATGAATTTTAGCTGCGACGGATTGGAAGTGGCCGAAATTCGTGGAGTTGCTACGAGGTGTGGACAGTTCGACGAGATTTTCGTCCAAAAATGTAGAAGAGTTTAGCTTTTTGGATTGCCACTATCGGTGTTGCCGCGTGTTGACACTCTGAAACTCTGAACCATAGACTTCTCATTGATTTAGACCGCCAGCTCAATCACGTGGGTAATCCAGATGAAAAACTCCCTTCGCCCCTTTTCGGCTCCTCATTTGTCGTTTCTCGTCGCCGGTTTGCTGGTCCTGACTGGCAGTGTTTTTGCGCAAACACAAACTGACAGGCAAAAGGGATTCGATCTCTTCGAGGCGAGTAATTTTCTGGCGGCTGTTCCCTATCTGGAAAAGGCCGCCAAGAACGCTCCCGAAGATCCGGCAGTTCTTTCGCGGCTCGGGTTCGCGCTTTACGCCTCAGCCACCAGCGAAAAGGATCTTGCCAAGAGAAACAAAATACTTCAGCACGCTCGGGAAGTGTTGCTGAAGTCGCAATCAGTTGGCGACGACAGCAATCTTACGAAGACCGCTCTCGAGTCACTTTCGCAAGGGGCCGATGGTTCGCTGCCGTTTTCGGATCTAAAAGCGGCAGAAAGGGAAATTCGTAAGGGCGAAGATGAGTTTGTTCGTGGAAATCTTGACGCCGCGCTAGCGGCATACGAAAGAGCTCTCTTGCTCGATCCGCAGTTGTATGAAGCCGCGTTGTATGCCGGCGACATGGAATTCAAGAAAGCCTACACTTCAAAGGACGAAACATACCGTCAGGAACACTTCAACAAGTCTGGCGTTTGGTTTGCTAAAGCCATTGCCATTGATCCCAATCGCGAAACTGCGTATCGCTATTGGGGAGATGCGCTCGACGGCCAGGGCAAAACCCAAGAAGCACGTGATCGTTTCGTTGAGGCAATCGTCGCGCAGCCATATGGTGGGCGAGGTCCTTATGACGGTCTAACTCAATGGGCGGATCGTCATAACGTTTCTCTTGGCCATCCCAAAATTGATATTCCTGCGAGTGTCGCTGAGAAAAAGCCAGGACAGCTTGTCGTCACGCTTGACGAACCTGGATTGAAAAACAGCAATGACGGAAGCGCAGCGTGGCTGGCGTACGGATTGATTCGAGCCTCATGGATGGGTAAGGAAGGAGCTTTCGGCGACAACTTCGCGAAAGCTTATCCCAATGAAACATCTTACCGTCACAGCCTGGCGGAAGAAACAGCGGCATTTCGTGGAGTGATTGCATCGTTAAAAGTACAAATGAAAGAGCAGCCTTCGCTACAACTGACGCCCTCCCTCAAAAACCTCTTGGACTTGAACGAAGCGGGACTGCTCGAACCCTACATATTGTTTGTACGACCTGACGCGGGTATTTCGCGAGACTACGCAAATTATCGCAGTGCAAACCGCGAAAAACTGAAGCAGTATTGGCTGCAGTTTGTGATCCAAAAGTAACGAACTGAACAAGGAGAAGCGATCTTTAAGGTCAACCGCGTTCGGCTCCACTAAAGAGAGCGCGTCGACATCGCGCTCTCTTCGTTCGGCCCCGTTAATCCTTCACTTTTGCGGAGTTACATACCGCACGTACCTTAACTCCGCCAACGCCTCCAGTTTCTCAACCGGCAAGCGACCAATCACCAGTTTCGCGCTCTTCGGATCCAACACGACTTCGAATCCGAGCGCTTTCAGTTTGGCTAACGCCTCGTCTGATTTTTCAGTCAGCCAAACCTGCAACTCTACCTTTCCGTCGTGAACGAATTTCGCTTCGTCTGGCGCAACGGTCGCCCCTGGCTGTTTGGTACGATCCACGAGCGCGATAAGCATCGGGTGAAACTTCGTAAGCAGCTCGCGTCGCTTCGTTTCTTGGGGCGATATTTTCAGGACCTCAGCCGAACCATCGGCTGCGGCCAGGCCGCCGCTACCCCCTCCGCTTCCGACTCCGGGTGAGCTGGGTTTTGGACTCTTTGATTTTGTTCTCCTGACGCTTTCCGCATTCGCAGCCGCCGGATCGAGTATGCGCTTGTCGATCGTGGTTGTTACTGCGCTCGACGACGTATCAATAGTGGAATTGGTCCCTGAGACCGTTACTACAGACTGCGCCATGGAATAGTTGACAGTGCCGCCAACGAAATTGAGAGTGCCACCACCGCGACCATACTGCGCTTGAAACTGGTCGACCATCGCTCGATTGACGCCCTCGGGAACTTCGACCGGCACATCAATCCGCCGCGGTTGCCCGCCATCCGTCACAACCATCTGTTCGACAGCGACGAATGAAGTGAACTGGGTCATCAGCCCGTAGTCCAAACCTAAATTTGTAATCGCGTCCTTTACTTCTGGCTTCATCTCGCCGCGCTGCGCACCCAGGTAATCGCGACTCATCAGATCTTCGATCCGCCGCCGCGCCCACAATGGTGCCAGCACGTTGTGTTGTGTTTCAGTTTCAGGAAACTCCACTGCGATGTCGCGGCTAAACTCCTGACCACCCATCTTGCCTTTCAAGCGAATCGTTCCCTTACCATTCCCCGTGTAGCGCCCGGTAACGATCACCGGCTTCGCGCCAAACAAATCGGGAATGCGTTGCGGATAAACATCGGTAACCGGCATTCCATTCCAATCCAGTGAGATATCAGTTAACAATGGGTTACGTACTCGTTCGTGGAAACGGCGCGCCGCGGCTGAGCCATCATCGCCAAGCGCAACGTATTCAACCTCACCGCGACCTTCCTGAGAAATCCGGTCCAGCAGGAAACGATTGACTGAACTGCCAATGCCAAACCCAAACACGCGTGCATTAGGATGTTTCTGCACTTCATCGATGATGGCCATGTCGTTGCCAACATACCCGTCAGTCATGAAGCACACGATGCGCACGTGGTCCTGTGAATCAGTTGGATCAAGCGCGGCTTTGATTGCCTTGATCATTTCGGTGCCACCAGCTCCCCTGCGACCCTCGAGAAATGCCAGAGCCTTGTTCAAGTTCTCAGGTGTCGCACGAACTGGTTCGGGAAACAGAACGCTGGTGTCGCCGGCGAAGGTTATCAAGTTAAAAGTATCGTGAGGGTATAAACCCTCAAGGGCAGCCTTCATCGCTTCCTTCGCTTTCTCAATCGGGAAACCGTTCATCGATCCGGAAGTGTCGAGCACAAACACCAGTTCTTTCGGAGCGACATCGGCGGCTGTAATTCGCTCAGGTGGCTGCAGGATCAAAGTGAAGTAGCCGCCTTTATCCATCCGGTGAGTCAGTAGTGCATCCTGAATACTCTTTCCAGCCACTTCATACTGAAGCACGAAATCTTTGTTAGGAATTGTGTTGCCTGACTTCAATCGCACGTGGGCGGCGTGAGCATTGAAACGTTCAGTTTCAATCTCCTGCGACTTTCCATTGATGCTGTCGAGCGGAACGCCTGCGTCCAGAGTGACGTCGATTGAGATGTCATGTCCGGCGCGCATGCCTTCAGCAACTAACGGCGCTGAGATGCGCGACGCGTCGGGAACTTCGGTGGTGTTTGACACGGGCGCGCCAGTTGGCTCGGTCGCTGCACCGGGCGAATAGCGTGGACCAACAACCATCGGAAAAGAAAACTCATATGAACCCGCTTCGTACTTCAACGTTTCCACATAGCTGATCGTGATCTTCACTTTCTCGCCAGGAAGAATGTTGGCAACAGATTGCGTGAAAATGTTTGGGCGCTCCTGGTTCAGCAAACTCGCGACTTGGCCGTTAGTCTTCGCCGCTTCATATACGGCCTCCGCCTCTTCACGTCGCAGAATCTTCCCGCGCACCACACGATCGCCGACCACCATGGTCATGTCGTCGACCGCGGCACTTGCCGGTAAAGGAAAAACGTAAACTGCTTCGATTTTCTCCTTGAAAGGGTTCTCAAATTCCTGGGTGACGTTAACGCGGGCGAGGAACCCTGTGATTTCAGCCTTAACGTCGGTGTGCTTGAGCGGACAGTCCGCCTTGGGCTGGCCTTTGTCATCGAAGACCCTGAGCGCGCCTTGAGTTTCGTTAGGAGTGCCCGCAGCAATCGCAGAAGAACTCTGAAGCGAAATCAAAACGACTGCGGTAAGAGCGAGCAACACAGGCAGCGAGTGGAGAAGGATGCGTCGAGACATGGCTTAGCTCCTTAGGTTGAACAGGATAAATCGTTTTTACATCACGGGGATTCCGCCAACAGTTGTTACACAACTAGACAGTTTCACAGCGTCGTTTGTTTGACGCGCGACCGTAAAACAGTTCCGAGATCGTTCGACTATCTCAGCCTCTGTTCCCTATGGCTCTGGGGATAGAACGCGGAAAGAGGGAGAGTTTGCAGTTTGACTACCACATGGATGCAGCCATAACTGGTTGCGATGTCTAAATATTTGGATAAGTTTTTGTACTGGATTAGGCTTTGACCGAAAAGTATTTGCAGCAAGACTCAGCCTGGCAGTACTTCAGAGGAGCACAATGTTTATAGATTCGACCTTCGTAAGAGTCAGCGCTCCAGCGGAGCGCGATGTGCTTTTGAGTTTTCAATCACATTCCGCTGCTAACGGAGCGGAGATAATTTCAGTGAAGCCCACGCTATAAACATCTTGCTCCTCCGGAGCAAAGACCGACTCTATTGAAAAGACTTTTCGAGAAAGCTACGTGGTGAGAAAGTTACTAACGACGGTCCAGTCACTTTTTTTTATTTTGTGAGATGTATTTTTGCAGCTTCTTCTTGTCGGAGTAGTCAGGCCTCTTTTCCAAAAACTTTTCGTACTCCACGGCAGCCAGGTCCTTCAGCCCGACGACGTCATAGATCTCGGCAATCCGCAGATGAATCTCCGCTTTACCAAGCGGATCGATCTTCAAAGCTTCGTTCATGTACGCAACAGCCTTGGATCCTTTTTTTATATTCAGGTACGCCTCGCCAAGAAAATAATTCGCTTCGGCAGACGGCGGGGGAAGTGCCACGGCCTTAGTCAGAGTCTCGATAGCACCTTCAAAGTTTTTTTGGTCCAGGCGCAGTTTGCCCAGATCAAGCAAAGCCAGGGTGCTCGTTGGCTCCAAATCTAACGCCTTAAGATAGGCCTTCTCAGCGTCGGCCGGTTTCTTCGAAAAAAAGTGTGCCGTGCCAAGTTGTGTAAACGCCTCGTAGTCTTTGGGATCGCGGTCCACCAGCTGTCGCAATTGCGAAATGGCCCGCGAGTAGTCCTTTTCCTCAAGCGACTTTTCGGCGCGTTCGAAGAGTGATTGATTATCCGAAGAACGATCGTAATGCTTCACCGCAGCGACTACACCCACTTTCGATTCTCGGCCTGAGTCGTTGGGCTGCCACTCAAGAGCAATGTCCTGACGGTAATCGCCGCCGGTCCGGTAGTCGCTGCCGGTACTCCCCAACAGGACAACGCGCACACTTGCAATTTCGTTGTTATCCAAACGAACTGAAATGTAATAGGTGCCGTTTGGCAGGTTTTCAAAACGGTAACGGCCGCCCTTGGTAACAGTTTGATGTCCAATCTCGCTGCGATTGCGTCCGGTGAGGATGACCTGGAAACTGATTGGTTTGAGGCCACTAACTTTACTCTCGTCGACCTTCAGATCGCCGTACAGCGTGTTACTGCCGCTGCCCTGCCCGAAAGCTGTTAAGGTCACGCACATCGCGAGAGCCACGATACTCACTAAGGTTGCCAATAAGCGCTGCATTTTCATGGCCAAGGATACAAGAAAGCCGGGACGATTTTACGTCCCGGCTCTCTCTTAAAACCAGCCTGAGGCTAGTAAAGGAACTTCAACCCGAACTGAATAATGCGCGGGTCGTAAGTTGTGTTGATCTGGCCAAAAGTTCCACCCGTTATGCTCGTGCTGGGATCACGGAATTGAACTGAGTTAAGAATGTTAAAGAACTCAGCCCGGAATTCCATTCGTGCTTTTTCTCCCCAGAGTGGCGTCATTTTCACGATCGCCAGATCCAGGTTCGTTCGCGATGGTCCTCTGAAAGCATTGCGTGGCAGCGCACCATAAGTTCGCAATGCCGGGTTCGTGGCGCAGGGAGTACAAGTCGATCCTCCCAGTCCACTTTGAGTAAAGACCGCGGGATTGAAGTAATAATTCCCGGGCCTCGAGTTAAATGATTGGGCCTGATGCGGATCAAACAAAACGATTGGACCAGTCAAGTTTGCATGGACCAGATTCGGATCGCCGACGCCAGATGGTCCGGGGCGGTTCCTCGCGCGACTCAAACCGGCATTCACGTCGAGTGGGAATCCAGTTCGATAAGTAAAGATGGGAGCGAGCGTCCAACCTTGAGTTAGCGCTTTTGGACCAGAACTCCATTTGCGATCAAAAGGCAGATCCCATCCGCCGCTAAAAGTAAATCGTTGGCGAATATCGAAATCGGAACTGGCACGGAACAATCCGTTCTGGTAAGTGGGCACGCGGCTGTTGCGATTACGGAACCCTGAAGCCGTGTCGATACTGTGTGCCCAAGTATAGCCAAGCGTAAAGTAAGTCTTACCGAGAAACGCCGTTTCAGAAACGCCTTTGGTCAAACTCACTTGCAGGCCGTTGTAGTTTGCAACTCCCGCATTGCGAAACTCGTCGATGTAGCTAAACGAGAAATCGTCATTGCCGGGCAGCGTATTCAATACGCGGTGCAGCGTCCCCAGAATGAACGGGTTGCGATCCACGAGGGCGGTTAACCCGTGTGACGCGCTGCCCACATAACTCACTTCACCAATCAGATCTTTGTGAAGTTCATGTTGGAAACTGAGGTTGTATTGATAGATGTAGGGCGTGCGCAGGTGTGGATCAACGAAGTAAACACCACCGCCGCCAAACGGCAAGAACCCGGCAGCATCGAAATCGATATTGTGTGCCGGTGGTCGCGACGGAAATGGATTCGGCTGACCAACATTGCCGAACGGATCGCTGAAGGCGTCCGGCCCGGTGTCCATGAACAGATCAGCGAACCCGAAGAATGGCGCCTGACCATTAAACTGCAGGTTGTCTTCGCCCTTTAGCACATCGTAGAAGACGCCAAAGCCGCCCCGAATACTTGTCTTCCCCTGACCGAATGGATCCCAGGCAAATCCAAATCGTGGAGCGAAGTCATTGAAGTCAGAAAAATTAGAACCCTTGGGAGCCCCCGGATCACCTGGAAAGAGTAATCCAGTTGGCGCATTCGGGAACCGGGTCGACTTCTGCCCGGCACCGATAGAAAACGATCGACCACGAGTGTCGAACTTGGGCTGGTTGTATTCGTACCGCAGTCCAAAGGTCAGGGTCAGGTTACGACGCATGCGCCATTCGTCCTGGAAAAATCCTGCGAACGACTTGGTGCGAATGTCTGACGGCGCTTCACCGAATTGGAAGTACTCGTCGGGTTGTCCCAGCAGGAAATCGGCAAGGGCATTACCTGATCCAATGCCGCCGGATGCCAGTGGTCCGCTAAAAGTGAACTCGCCGTTTACGTAAAAGTCATAAACAGTATTGTTCTGGTAGGCGGAATATTCGCCTCCCATTTTCATGCTATGACTACCGTGTACCCAGGAGAGCGTGTCTTGCCAATTGAAGGTGTTATTGATCAAGTTCGTCGGTCCCTGAACGCTGAATCCGATGTCCATACCATTGCCGAATAGTAGATTCGGTGGGCCGGTAGGGTGATCCGAAGCGTAGACGATGCCTAGATCGTTGCCCGTGGGTAACTTTCGCGTGGGCACCGACTGGGTTTGGTTGTCGCGTTGAGCCGTGAACCGAAAGTCGTTAATGAGGTTTGCTGAGAAAACGCTGGTGTAGCCGATGTTGGCGTAGGTACGCGGACCGCCAGTCGCCACCGGAAATCCTGGCACGGTTGCATAAGCAAAGGGAACCACTGTATCGATCTTTGTGCGTCCCAGTGTGATCGAAAGTTTGTCTTCCTTTCTCACATTGAAGTCAAACTTCATTGTTAGTTCATCGAAGTCATTGATCGCCCCGCCTTGTGACTTCAGGAAGCCGCTGGCCGCAGATGGAATCAAGCCAGCCTTAATATAGTTTTGGGCGATGGTGTTGATGCGCGTGGAGTCGATGATGCCCTGCGCGCGCAACGCTGCATTTGGTTGATATTGCGGGTGCGCGTTCAAGAAAGCGACGACGCCCGCATCAGGGCCGGTGCGCGTGGAGTTTGACAGCGAAAAATTCCCGGCTAATTCATTAGGTGTGAACACGTTGATTGAGGACGTTGTTGTTGTCGAGACTTGGCGCTGGCCCTGATAACTAAAGAAGAAGAATGCTTTGTCCCGGCCATCCCAAATCGAACGACCGCCCTCGCCGAAGCGAGGCAACAAGATCGGTCCACCGGCGGTGCCGCCAAACTGATTTCGTTTAAGCACATCGCGCGGCAGTCCATCACGCTTGTTGAAAAATGAATTGGCGTTGAGGGCGTCGTTGCGCAAAAACTCGAACGCGCTGCCGCTAAAACTGTTCGTGCCTGACTTGGTCACGACGCTGATGATGCCACCGGCGTTGCGACCATATTCTGCTGTGTAGTTACTGGTGAGAATGCGAAATTCAGCTACCGTGTCTGGATTGGGATTGAAAACCACTCGGTTGCTAAGCAGGTTGTTGTTCAGTCCGCCGTCCAGTAAGAATGTCACTGAGTCGGCGCGGCCACCGCTGATGTTATATGTGCCGGCGCCAGTGTCGCTTGAATTATTTTCGGAGACCCCAGGTTGCAGTAGCGCCAAAGAAAGTACGTTCCTGCCGTTGAGGGGCAAATCCAGTATTGGACGGCTGGTGATCGAACGGCCAAGTGTTGGATTCACCGTTTCAACTGCGGCGGTAGAGCCTACGATGTCTACCACTTCGGTAGGAGAACCTAACTCCAGTGCCGCATCGATGCGCAACACTTGATTGATCTGAAGTTTGTTTCCTTCGATTATGAACTTCTTAAAGCCCGCGCGTTCTACGGTTATTCGATAGGTACCAATGGGCAACGACGGAATTTGGAAGCTGCCGGAATCATCGGTAACCGTATCACGCGTGACCTGTGCGGTCTGGCTACTGGTTGTGGCTGCCGTGACCGTTGCGCCGGGCACTACTGCGCCCTGCGGGTCAGTTACTGTTCCAATTATTTTTCCAGTTGCTTGTTGCGCATTGACGCTAAATGCAGCGCCGACTGCACACAAGACTGCTAAGGCGAAAGCCAAGCGATTGATCTTTTTCATAGATTCCTCCAGGGAAGACGATTGAAGGGCCTATTACAGAAATGAGTTGTGATCGGAGCGGTAGGTGTGTGCGTTTCAAGATGGTGACTCGAACTTTTCACGACTGAGCCGTAACTCCTCAGCTGATCTTGACGTCAACTTAAGGCGGCTATGGAGCTAGTTTTTGTTCGACTCGTGGGTAGAAAAACCCGATTGATTCGCGTACGAAATTTCCCACGCAGTTACTATTCCGCGTTCACTCCACAATTAGTGCCCCGAAAACCGCCTAATCTCGTTAAGTTTCAATGAGATAGCTGAAGCGTTTCCAAAATTCTGGTGGGTTAATACGAATTTTTGGATAACTGGGACGCGTGAGTGCGATGTTGGTCTTTGGTCTTTGGTCTTTGGTCTTTGAACAACGACTAGGACCTTGTTATGTCAGAGTCAACTACTAAGTACAAAGCACAAAATACAAAGCCTTTCAAAGACCAAAGCCCAAAGCCAAAGACCATTCTTTAATACAGATTGAAATTGTATTCGAGCTGCATAAACACGTTGACCGATCGCCCGTTCTTGGTAGCCGGACGAAAACGAATTTGCCGGGCGGCTGCAATTGCCCGCTCTGTCAAACCGAACGGCAGAGTTTGGACCGCGCGAATGTTCGTGACTTCGCCTGTGCGTGAGAAAACCACACGCAGGACGACGCTTCCAGAAACTGCGTTGCGTCGCGCTTCTTCTGTGTATTGTGGTTCTGGTTTCGCGAGCACGCGTGCGCGTTCGCTGGTTTGTGCGGGCGGGTAAACGCGATCTGGATCATCTATGCTGTTTCCATCGCTGCCACTTGGCCCACAGCAACCCGGGCCTTTGCGACCTCCGCCGATATTTCCGTCCTGACCGGGACCAACTCCTGGTCCACTTCCCACACCCACACCGGTACCGTTTCCATTTCCCATGCCGCCATCGGTTCCGGGACCATTCGATGGAACGGTAGATTTCGATCGGGGATCTCCGTAGACAGCCATCGGCATCGCTTGCCAAAGCGCAGGATCGATATCGATTCCTGCTGCCGGCAGAGTGGTTTTATTCGCTGGTGGGAATTTTGGAATGGGAGCCGGAATTTCTGACGGCGGCGGCAGCTTTCCAATCTGTGCGGGATCTTTGCTGCCCTCACCGCCTCCACCACCACCTGTCGACTTCTTTGGTGTCGGGCCTGAACCTTCACCCGATCCCTTGTTTCGGAATCCGACGCGACCGTCTGAGTTCGCTCCAACACCGTGGCCCGTCTTGTCTTGCTGGTCCTCAGCTGTTGGGAATTCCAACATTCCGACGAGTTCAACCGAATCGCGGTGTGCGAACACTTCTTGCTGAGATCTCTTGTCGACTAACAAAAGAACCAGAAAGGTTGAGAGCACAACCATCAGTGCCGTTGTGATTGCTGTTGCCAGGTGAGGCGTTCGCAGGATTCGAGTAAACGCAACGTGCGTAACTGAAAGCGCACGCGAGACGAAGGCAACCGGATCGCGTCGCAGTTCGGGCAGCAGCATTCGTAACTCGCGAAACAGGAAAAGAGTCTCGTCGAGCAACCGCTCGAGCAGGCCGCGAGAGTTGATTAGTGTTAAGCGAAAATCGAAAGGATTTAGTTCGGTAAGCAGTGTGGCGTCAGCAGGACAGTAGACAAACGTGCTCGCAAAGTCCTGCTCGCAGGCGTTGCATCTTTTCATGAAACCTCCAGTGGGCTATGGAGCCAAAAATGGGGAGACGCAATGCCGTCCGCGGGTTTCGGATTGCAACCCGATTAAGTTTTGAACTGAAGAGACTCGTGCGCTGCTGTGATGCTTAAGCAAACGGTTCAGATGTTTATTACCAGAAGAGAGGAAAAAGATACGGTCTTTGGTCTTTGAGTGGCTAATTCCATGGAGGTTGACTGTCAAGGCTAAATCTTGAGTTTTTCAAAAACCAAAGGCCCAAGACCAAAGACTCACAAAGTCCAAACACCGTCGTATGTCGCGTTTGACACTATGAGGTTGGTGGGCTAACTTAATCAGCTTGCACTGATCCTACGGCAGTTCACTGATGCGTCCCGTTCGTCTAGTGGCCTAGGACACCGCCCTTTCACGGCGGCGACACGGGTTCGACTCCCGTACGGGACGCCAAATATTTCAATCACTTACAAGACATCGCCATTTCGCCGCACGTCCAGAAACGTCCATTAAGCTAACTAACTGCCCTGCGAATGCCCGGAAGCAGCATCTTTACAACCTTGCTCTGCGCGTTGCGCTTCTCATCAGACACAGCCTGAACGTAAGTGTCCATGGTGACTTTCAGAGTAGCGTGACGGAGTAGTTCCTGGATGACCTTGGGGTTCTCTCCATTGGCATTCAGGATCGTCCCAAACGTATGACGGAAGGTATGCCACCCGATACGCTTCTGTAAGCCAATTTTGTCTGCTGCTCGCTTGATGTAAACGCGATAGATAGACTTTGGCCAATATGGCTGCGTACCTTTCTTAGCAGGGCTCGCATACACCCAATCGCTGGGACGGTTGTAAATCGTCTTCATTTTCCAAAGCCGAAGTGCCTTCGCCAACTCCGAGTTCAGAGGAATTGGTTTCTGTGACGCCTCGGTCTTGGGTGGGCCAATTTTCTGCTTCACAATCGAGCGGCGAATGTAGATCACACTTTTCTTGAAATCCACATCCTCCCATTTCAATCCCAACAACTCGCCGACTCGAAGACCACTGGAACCATCCAGAAAAACCGCCGTTCTGAACGGCTCTGGAATGGCGCTCAGTAGTCTGACAAGTTCATCGACCGTCAGGACCTCGGGCACAGATTGTCGTTTGGCGCTTTGTCGAACACTCGTGATCGGGTTCGTGGTGGCCCACTCCCACCGAATCGCATGAGCGTAAAGCGCACTCATGATGTTTCTAATCTTTGCCTTGCTGCCTCTCGCCAGCGGATCGCCATTTTCAAAACTAAGCGTCTTCAGCCATTGCTCTACTGCCACAGCCTTGACCTCAGACAAACGGTGCGACCTCCAGCGAGGTAAAATCCACTTCCTCAAATAACCGTCGTAGGTATCTTGCGTGGACCACGATTTTCGCGGTTCGTCGTCCGAGATTCTGTCCGGTTCATCCTTAAAGAAAATGTTCGGCAGTTCATGTTCTCGGTAATGATTTACCAAAGCTCCCACGCTAATATCCTTGACCTGCTGGGTAGTGAACGGGTTGATGTTGAGGCGCAAGTCGTCTACCTCGGCTTGCGCGAGCGACTCGGTCGGATAGTCCTCGATTGAGCCAACGATCATTGATCGCCGCTTTCGGATCCCATCGCTTTGGGCTTCTCGCCATCGGTATTCCCAGACCTTGGTTCCGTCCTTGCGCTTGATACGTCTCAGACTGCCTCGTTGGTAACGTGCACGCCTCATGCTTTTTCTCCTTAAGAGTTGAGGCGGCATGGATAGCTGACTAAGTTTATCTTACTAGTCAACCAATCATCGAGGTCCGCTCGACGGAACCTCCAAAGTCTGCCGATTTGTATCGAAGGAATCTCACCGCGTTGTGCCAAGCGAGTTAGTGTGCGCGGATGGATACGTAGGTATTGCGCAGCTTCGTCACTTGTCCAGATTGCTCCTACGTCTGTTACGCCTGTAGACTGCGAGTACCCCTTCGTCTCAGGTCCAGAGACTCGAATTACATTTGTCTTCTTTCTTTGGTCATCGAGCATAGTGTCGCTCGACGATTCAAAAGATGTGCCAACCAGCGGCGCGGAACTCAACTTGCGATATTTTCAAAATCCCGAAGAAAATCGGTGCACTTCGAGAAGCGATCGCGAAATCGCGTGAGATTTTGACCAATGGGATTAGCGATTTTGTTGAATGCCGTGTTGTCTAGCTTGGGTTTGACGATAGTGCTTCTTTGGTTGCCCCAGCTGTTTTTGGTAATTCAGCTTGTTTCGACTTGAGATCCTTTGTCCACGCGTAAGCGAAATTCCGTGCTTCGTACGTCTCAGCATCGAATCGCTGGTCGATCTCTCTTTTACTCAAACCCCGCTCTTTGAGGATGGCGCTTAATTGCTCCCATGCCGATCTTCTTCCTGCGCGAGATTCGGCAAGGATGTCCTGACTGAGGGCCAAACTGATATCGTGAACGCGCATAGCTTTGTCGAGTTGATCCAATACGACAACCAACAGGCGTGCGATCGTATTGATCTTTTCCTTTTCTGCCTGTGTCTGCATAGGCTCTTCGGGTTCTTTCAAGCTTCCTTGGCGCCGGGCGATAAGGGCTTCATCGATAAGCTTACGCAGCACCGTCGATTCCTTCTCGCCTGTTTCAGCAATGAGCTGATTGACGGCGTCTAATTGATCCATCCACGGATTGAATCCATACATTTTGCTTTTTGAGATTACTCGTCTCGGCTTCTTCATGTGTCCTCCATAGTTCTTAAAGAACCTTTAAGTTCGATCTTTTCAAAGTGCGATTTTGATCAGACCTCGAAACTTGTAACTGACTGAATTGAAGTGAGTTGTGGAAAACATTAGGGACTCTAGAGAAAAACCTTAGGATTCTTAAAACTCTAAGGTCAAAGAATTCAATGACTTGACTTCAACCGCGAGGGAAAAATCACCTCTCTATCCTGTCTGCTCATTAATCTTATTGTCTAAGGTCGTTCGTACCAGGCACGTCCAGCCTCAATTTCGAACCAATCGACTCGAACTCTCGCCTGTCTTGCCGTTCGGTCAGATTGCCACAAGCGGCGATTGGTGTCGGTGTTGCACTACACCATCAGCAGTGACTTTGCTAAGACGAAGTTCGGGACACCTGACATAACCGGGGGTGCGTTGAGACGCACCAAGCCACGACCTCCCGCTAGAGAGTTTTTGGTTCTCATTTACCTAAAATCGGATCGTTGTTACGGACTAATTACACTAGGGCGCGAGACGCGACTTCGGCCCGCTCCTTCTTTGGTACGCGCGAGGGGCACAGCGTCATCCGGTTCGAACCCTATGCGTGTAATGCAATCCAATTCGCGTTAAGAGTCACCATAGAGGTAACAGGCAAGGTTGGCATGATATGGCCGGCGCAAAGTCCCAAGCACAACGACCGGAGGCCGGTCTAGCTTTGCCCATCGCCGGCGGAGACGCGCAGCAGTTCTAGTCCGCAATCGCATTAGCCTACGAAACCGATCCTGATTCCAGTCGGCGCGCGCTTCGCGGAACATTCTGTCGAGCCGAATCAACAGCCGGGTTGCTTCGAAAACCAGCAGTCGATCAGCAGTCAACGAAACGGTGGTGGTTGGCTGCGTTAGGCGTGGCAACGAATAACGGATGGTCCGTTGCTCGTCAGCAGGTGCGCTCGTCGCAACACTTGATTTTGGAAAGCGGGTTGGCATCGCGTCAGATTTTGCCTTTGGCGTGGCGAAGCGGCACGACTGCCAGAACGTCGCGCCGCATCCTGTGACGGGGCAAAAACTCAATCGCAGTCTGTCCGGCAATTTGGAGCGCTTCTTCGGCTCCGGCCGTGATGAAGGTTTGGCCTAGCGCAAAGCGCGTAATGCTGGTTTGCGTAGCTGTGCTATGGTTTCTTCGCATCGATTTTCTCCTTGTCGGATTAAGGTTGGTGCCTGGGCAGGCGAGTGTTGACGCGCTTTCCTAGCCCCTTCTCGTTCCTCACTGCTCCTGTTCGTCGTTGTGATCAGATTGAAGTCGTCCGGCTCGCAGGATTTGATCTGCGGCGCGGAAAATCTTCTGAGCGCTTTTTTCGGGGATGCCGTCGCCGTTGTAGCCGATAGCGGGACGAAGCCAGTTCTGTATGTAGCCTCGGCAATACTCCGCGCCTTCAAGGTTCAATGCCTCGCAGCAAAGCAGGGCGACTGATTCGGCTTCGACTTCGCGCAAGTTTTTCGGCGTCCGCTCGGTGTCGGTAAAATCTGCTTCGCTGGTGTGGCCTAGAATGACGTGGGCCGTTTCGTGAAAAAGTGTTTTGTGCGGAAGTTGGGCCACAGGGTTAATCGCGATCTGGCGCTTCCGTGCGTATCCCTGACAGTTGCCGTCCGTGTCGGTGAAAGCGATCCGTTCAATGTCGAGGGCGGCTAGCGCTCGCTCGGCTTCCCACTCCGGCAGATGTGGCGGGGTGAATTCGTCGCCGATGGTCTGGCTAATCGCGAACCATCGAGCCTTGTGCATAAAGCTGGTAAATCTGCGCTCTCCGTTCTCGCCTTCGCTCTCGTCGCTGCTGACTTGGTCGTCGCAAACTTTGCGAGTGATCGGCATGCAAAGGATCAAGGCTCGTTCACCGCGTTTGACGGTTCGTCCTAGTGCTTGCCATCCGGGAAAGGTGTTGATGGGGCCGGGTTCAAGTCCGCGCAATTGGCATTGCACGAGGGCGAGAATTTGATTTCCGATCGAGTAGTTATGGAATGCGCTGTAAGCTTCCATGATCAGACCTGGCTTGCTGACCGCTTCAACTAACAAGGCTGACCACTTGGGAACGTCGGGCGCTGGTTTGGTGGCGGGTCGTTGCATGGTTGGTGCTCCTTTCGCTACAAAGGTTGTTGGTCTTTGGCTTGTAAAATGCGTTTTCCCCCTTCGAAGCGACGTTCGGACACGGATGGGCGCCCAACCGACACAGGGACTGCCGGAACGGAGTGGAGGACTCGGAGGCTTTGCGGAAAGTTGACGGTTGGGCTCCCGTGGCAGAATGAGAGCGAAGAAGGAGGAAAACTAAATCAAAGCCGCTGCTCGGCTGGAATGGAGCGCAGCGGAATGGAGGAGAGGCCTTGCTTGTTCAATCGGCCTGTCGTGTTTCTGTCGTTCACCTTTGACCCGGAAACTGGCAGGATTCGCTTGAAAAGGGAGGAAGATTAATGAGAACAGAAACGAGGTTTGGTAAGAAAGTAAGAGATTTCCGCGTCGAACGAGGCTGGACTCAGGAGCAATTGGCCGAGGTCGCAGATATTACGACTCGCACCGTGCAGCGCGTGGAGAAGGATCAGACTCAGGATGCTGAAACGTTGAAAGCGATTGCTGCCGCTTTTGACGTAGCCGTTAAGGATTTGGGAACAAGTTATTGGGTAGCTGAATCGCAGCCGGCGACGGCCCTCATGATTGAGTCAGCTGAAGACTTCAAGACCGTGATTCAAAGGGCTCATCACTTTTTTAGCCATCGAATGCTGGTTACTCTGAAACCGGAGATTGAACCGCGCGTGCGCGAGTTGGTTGACGAAATCTTTGCGGACATTTGGGCGATGGATCCAGATGAGCCGGACTTGCTTTCGTCATACGTCGATAGCATCACAGACGCCGTTGAGGAACTGAAAAGGTTGGGGATGAGTTTCTTTTCAATTCAACAGCGACGTGACGTGTTCGTCAAAGGTCGGCAGGTCGGAGAACGAATCCCAATGGAGGATGTTACCTACGGAGATTTCTTCCTGGTGCCAACACACGGCTGTTTCTGCCGCATCACCGAGGGCGCTAACGAACCACTGCATCGATTCTCTGGGCGCTGCGCCGATGCGGTTAATACTTTGCTGGATATCGTCAAACATGAACGTGATGCGACCATCGCCATCAGTCCCATTCACGTTATCGGTGCAGACGGTGGTGCGAAGTCGGTCGCTTGGTGTGATAAGTGTTTTCCCAAACAGGAAGACGGAGGTCGCATCTCGTGGGATGACCTCGAAAACATCACAGGATTCTCAAAGGACCAGCTCGCCGAAATTGATGCTCAGGTTCGCGCTGCTTTGGCGAATATCGATGTGCAGTCACAAACGTCGGAGGTGCACTAAGCTTTGAGCACTAGTTGATAAGGTATGTGGCGGGTTTGGTCACTGCGGCTCGATCCGCTTATAATCACTCGCATGCGGACCCGTATCTGGAAACAGAGCGAAGGCAGATCGCCATTACTTCCCGGCGCCCTTATAAGCAGCGCTGTAGGTAATCTGGCGGCGGTTGGTATCAAACCGGGCAAGACTTGAGCAGTCTGACATACCCTGCAGGTGGCCGCCAACGATGATGTTTTCGTGGCGGCTTTTGGTTTTTTAGGATCGGCTTGAGTCGAGGACTTTCACCGATGCAACCAAGCAATAAAGTTTAATGAAATGATTCTAGCAGCAACACCAAAAGTGATAGGCGTGGGACGCAGGCCAGTACCCCAGGGAAACCAACCGCCGGTTTCGCCCAGCACTCCAATCCTCTATTCGGATCTCACGGGCACATTCCCCGACGAGGCAGAGCTAACCGAGATCATCCGGAGCTTCAATAAGAAGCAAACGGTTTTCATGCTGTGTGCCGTGAACACATTGGTTTCATTCTTTGCTCACGAATTCGAAGACTCGATCGCCATTGAGAGATTCCTGCAAGGCAACTTCATTGAACCCGACTTGATTCGAGCGATCGACCAAAAGCTAGAAGGACAACCCGTGCTTCAACATCCACTCTTTCACCGACAAATGTTGCTCGCGCTCCAACGGCGGGTGCTACTGGAAGCGGCTGAAGAAGGGGGCAGAGATCCGAATCCTGAAGACAATCGCGGCGATCGCCATCAGTTGGGCAAAGCTTGCCTGATGATGAATAACCTGCTCTTTCCGCGCGAACAGGAAGAGAGACTTAAGAACTCTGGGGCTCCTGGCGAAGACGAACGTATTCACGGGGAACTCTTTGCCCAGTGGTTACCCACTTCCGAAGTTCTAAACCCTCCCGATCCGGTACATTCAGTGGTCCGCCACCTGGACTACGCCAGGATTTTTGATGAACGTTATGCGGCTTACGCATTTGGCGAAGGACGCACGCTGTCGCAAAGATTTCAGGAGTTGACCGGGATCGAACTTAAGAAGTTTTTCATCTTCTTGTTCAACTTTGATCTCTATTACCGTTCTCACACGCGGGACGAGTTGATTGGTAACATGGCCCTCTTCAACGTCGATATCAAGACAGTTTTCGGAAAATTGAAGATCACGGAAGCCGAAGTGCAGGCGTTCTTTAAGCTGCTCACAAGCGACGTTGCCGGCCTGATCTCTGCCTTTGCTAACGATCCCGAGGCTGGACGCCCGTTGCAACCGCAATTCGATGTACGGCCGTTCCGAACGTCGCCGCTAGTATATCGGAACGATGAGCGAACGATCGTAACCTGTGCCGATCCCGCTTTCTTACAGGAGAAGATTTCCTCAGGCGCGTATCACACGATTTTGCGCGCGCTCGAAGTTAACGAGGAGCACCGAAACGAACGCGATGAGGCGGATCGCAAAAAGTTTCTGAAACAGTATTGGGGCGAAGTTTTTGAGATCCATCTCAACACACGCCTTCGGGAGTTGTATCCGCTTGGAACCAATCGGTTTTACGCTTCGCCGAAATGGGACTCGCCGCGGGTGGTTAGAAACCACGAGGCGTTCGACGGTTTCCTGGATTATGGTGACGCCGTGATCGCTATGGAATACAAGGGTAAGTATCTGTCGCTAACCGCTAAGTACAGCGGAAACCGGGAACTCTTGTTGGCGGATCTGAATGAGCGGTTTGGCAAAGCGGCCCGTCAATTGGCCCATCGCTCGGAAACCGCCTTCAACCAAAAGGTGGAACGAAGACATGGCTTTTCGGAGCGTGATGAAAATAATCAATCGGTGCTTACCTACACCGTTGATTTCTCTCGACAGGTTACACGTGTTTATCCGGTTGTGGTCGTTCAAGATCCGGCCATGAGAATAGGTTTTGCAAACCGCGAACTGCAAAAGCTTTTCGCTGCGGAGATAAAGACGAAACAGGTGAACCAAGATCTTATTAAACCGCTTACGCTGTTGACCATTGAAGACTTGGAATTCCTGATTCCATATCTGCGCGAGATTACGTTTCCTGAGATTTTTGATGAATACCTAAGACCGCATGAGCCGATGATTAGTTTTAGATACATCATGAACCGATACATCGAGGGACGAGGAATCGCACATCGGCAAAACGAATGGACGATGCAACGATTCGATGAGTTGCGTGAGTCCTTGAAAGAACTGTTCGTAGTATTTGACTAGAAGTGTCACCGTCGACTGTTGAATATGAGAGGTGAAATATGGGATGTCTACCTGAATCTGGCGGTTGCGAAAGAGCGCAAACCGATCCGTTTGTGGATCACTTGAACGATATCGAAAAAAGTAACTATCAGTACGTGGCCTGTCTCGACGTAATCGATCGCAACTCGCCGCAGCCGGAGGCGCTTTACATTGATGAGTCCACAGGCGAGCGACTGGTGATCGAACGAAAGAACATAGTCTGGCCCTCGGATTACGCTCAACGACATAAACAGGATCACCTGTTGGGGGAACGTCTCATTGAAGGTCTCAAAGACCTCACCGCCGATGCGCCGTATGGCGTCGAGCTTGAGCCGAGTGATTTCAGTAGTCCCAACGAACTCGCTGAATTTGCGGACTTGATTGTTCAGGGAGTGCATGAATTGTTTCCCGCGGTGGAAAACGGTGAGACGATAGGGTCGCTTCGGGGTCGGCCGTGGCGTTTCTTCCGCGAGCATCCTGCAGAGCGAGCATTTGACTGGGGTGCCCCAGACACCGGGCTGCGCATCGCTTGGAAGCTCCGTCAACCTTTGATCTCGAGCGGGCCAATTTCGCCTGGTCTAGTTAATACGGTATCACGCCTCTTTTCCTCCTGCGTGGATAAGTTTCAGGGTTACTTCGACGCAAGGCGAATTCTAATCGTCGAGCCGCATGGTGAAATTCGGTACAACCCAGATTCCTGGTGGACGGAAGTCTTCAAAGAGACTCCCCCACCAGCGGAGATTTCCGAGATATGGTCGGGAATCTACGACTGGCTTGACGACGCACAGCGAGGCTGGATGTTTGACAGACTGTATCCTGTCGTTTCGCAATCGTCACTGAGAATTACGACTGATCCAAACTTCGCGAGCGAGGTGTTTTGTGACTCCTGAACAATTCTCTCGCCGACACGGTTTCGCTGCCTCGCCTGCTGAGATCCGAATTCGTAACGATGCTCCACCCAACGTTCGCGGCGCTCTTCTGATGATCTTAGAAGGAGAACTGCAGCTTAGACCAAACACCATCAGAGATTGGCTGTGTACGGTCTTGCGGGAATTACCCGATCAGAACAATTGGAGCGAATACCCGAACATTTGGCAGGAATGCCAAAACCTGATGTATGGTGCGCCATGGTATCGCATCTATGATTTTGTGGAGCTGGTTTATGCTCGACTAGCAAATTCGCAGGACCCCACTCGCGCGGAACAGTGGGCTAACGCAGTTAACGAATACTTCGTCGAAACCGGAGTTGGATGGCGACTCGTTGAGGGCCAGTTGGAGAGTCGTGGTCAAGAAGCCTTTGAAACAGCGGTTGACAGTGCGCGCCAGGCGCTCAGCGAGGCGGCACTCACGACAGCCAAACAAGAAATTCATGAGGCGCTCCGAGACCTTTCGCGACGGCCGGAGCCCGACCTCACGGGTGCGGTGCACCATGCAATGGCGGCGCTGGAGTGCACGGCTCGTCAGGCGACAAACGACGCGCACGCGACGCTGGGGGAGATACTGCGACGCCATCCAGACATCGTGCCTCGCCCTCTGGATGAATCTCTGTCACGAATGTGGGGCTACGCGTCAGAAATGGCGCGCCACATTCGGGAAGGGCGAACTCCAGGACGATCTGAGACAGAGTTAGTGGTCACTGTCGCCGCTGCGGTTTGCACTTACTTGGCTCAAGCCATCGCGGATGCATCCTCCTCCGCCAATGAAGAGGACGTGCCTTTTTAGCGATGCGGTCAGCCGTCGCATCCCGTAAATGCCAGTTTGTCCGATTAGCGAAAGTTTCCGAAAATGCTTCTCTGCGCCGCATGGCGGCATGTCTCGTGTCATTCGTGGACTTGGACGGCATCCTCCACTCAAACACTTTCTCGTGTAACAGACTGCGACGGTCCATCAGGCTCAAATTTCGAATATCCTGGCATCCAACGCCAGCAGAAGAGAAAGCGTAGAAGTGAATCGCTGCGGTTCGCGAGCGCGACCTTTTGTAGCGCCGCGAACGAAGGTCGTCCCTTTTCGTCGACCGCCACGACTTCACCGTCGCAGGGCGGTTCTTGTAGATTGTCAAGGGGAGCGAAGCTATACGGCCTATTTGGGGAAATCGAGCCAATGAGACACATACTTTGCAAGATCTGAAATCTTGGCCCTCATTACCGCACGCCAACCTGATCGCGTAGATGCCACATTAGAACTCATATTTACGCGATCCTTCGACTGGATTAAACTAGGCTAGTAACTGTAGGAAAACTGTAATTATGAGCGTATTCGATCGAATAAATCAGGATGCGTTTAGGCGCATCAAAGAACTGGAAAAGGATCCGGGCTACAAAGCTCTTCAACGTCTGGCCGAAGAAGAGCAACGGAGTCCGGGTTTAAGGCTTGCCCGCGAAATGGCTCAGCGCCAGTTCGAGGAAGAACAACGCAATCCAGGCCTGCGAATCCTGCGGGAAAGGCTTCTACAGGAGCAAAGCGATCCTGTCCGAAGAATCGCGCGCGATCTTTCCCTTGAGAAGTCAAAGTTTGGACCGCTTTATGACATTTCTAATCGGTCTTTAGAACAAGTCAACCGTTACTGGATCAATGACTCTCTTCGTGAGTGGGAGCGGAAAATACCAAACTGGTTTCTAAAGCAGAATACTGACGCTGCTTTAGCGTTTAATTCGATGATGAGTCATTTCGCGGACGCTCAAAAGCTGACAGACCGGTTTGCACTACAATCCCACATCGACCTGCGTAATCTCGATCACTTGCAAGCGTTTAGGAGTTTTGATGTCCTCGGCACGGAACTTTCGAACCTTGTGCGGTTCACGTCACCGGAACTCCGTGACACCTTTTTGTTTTCAACGGCAGAAAGGCTGAGCCGCATCCAACGGATGGCAGAGCGTCACGATGTCACCCTCCTCGACGAGGAATTCGAGTCTTTCCTTGATTACATTACATCGTGGATCAAACAGGCAGGATCCAAGGTTCTGAGTCGCGAAGTTATTAAGGTGATCTTAGTGCCTGTATTGATAGCGGCTCTCCAACAGGCACAATCATACCGATGGCGTTTGATTGACAACCAGATCGCGGAGCAGCGAGTCGCAGAACAGAACGCCAAGCTGGACGCGTTGTTAGGCGCGCTAAAGGAATTAGAGGGAAAAGCAACAGAGGCGGCGATCGGAAAGCCCTACGTGATTGAGCGCACAACCGCTACTTTTATCCGACCAGGTCCGAGGCAAAAGCGAATCGGATACGTTTACACGGGTCAGTCAGTGCTGGCCGTCGGATCTACAGGCCGGTGGATCCTCATACAATACACCGATCCAATTAATCTGGAATCGCGAGTTGGTTGGATTCGGAAAAAGTATGCAAAGGCTAAAGCCGGAACAGTTAGCGATGTAGTTTCAGAGAATAAGCTGAGATTGCTGCTGGCTATCGATTTTTACGCGCGCGGCGAAATAACTCTCGGACAAGCGGCCCAAGTTGCCGAATTGAGCAAGCGGGCGTTCATAGATGCTCTGGGTGAACGCCAGATACCGATTCTCAACTACTCTGCGGAAGAGCTAGAGGAGGAGATCGGTGTGTGAACGGCGATATAGTTACCGATAGTACGTGTTTAATCGTACTAGAGCGCACATCCTTACTAGACATCCTTCCACAGCTCTTCAAACGAATCACCATTGCGGCCGCAGTGGCAGAGGAATTCGGTAGATCTTTGCCGTGGCTAAATGTTGAAACCGCCAAGGATGAAGAATCTGTCGCGCGGCTAAGACGGCAATTGCATTCCGGAGAAGCAGAGACAATAGTTCTCGCTCGCGAACGGAATTTCCGGGTGCTACTCGATGAACGAAGAGCACGGTCAGTAGCAAGGGGGCTCGGACTACGCGTGATCGGAACCGTTGGAGTTCTCTTAATAGCAAAACGGGAGTTAATCATACCGCGGGTTACACCGGTTCTGGAAGATATGAAGAGAGATGGCTTTTATATGACCGATGAGCTGCGGGACGATGCGATTCGTCTCGCGGGCGAGTAAGTTGGATTACGGGAATGCGGCTGTCCATGATCTACCACGCGATAAAATGTGGAAACGTTTATGGGCGCGCTGGAAGGTCCAACTTATCTTCGGCGATATCTTCTGAATGGAAACCGCGAGAGACGTTTTACCGCAGAGCGTTGCACGGGGTAGTTCGTTTGCCTAGCTTGGCCCTCTTCGACTATGCGCGACTGTGTTGTTGCGAGATTCGAAGGTCGAAAATCGCAGCGACTCTGTCTGACACCTCCTCTAACGTCAGCCTCTGGGCCATACTTGTATAGTAGGTCCGCTCCAGCCTGTTGAGTTGGAAGTGAAGATTTCTTATTCCCTTAACATCGTGGTTCTCTCTCATGAAAGCTGTGAAAGCACCCCGAACCAGTAGGAAACTATATCGAGAGCTCAAGGCGATCTTAGTTAAGGCGCTCAACGCCACGTTGTATAAGAAACTGAACTGATCTTTTCCAATAATGTCTGGGTCCAAACTAACTTTTAGAAGCCGCATAACAAACGGAACGGCTTCGCTGGACTGTAGATTTCGCAGTGGCGATTTTTCCATAGGCCCTGCCGGATACTGCTTTGTTCTTTCAACCTGGTCAACGTAATGCGCCAGCCCGTCGAGCGAATTCCGTTCAATCAGGGCAATAGCCGCTCGTAGCCGTTCGCAGTCGTTTTCGCCAGCTAAGATTGTCCGAAGCGCCTCCAGCGCAACAGCGCTGTCATGGTTGTTCAGATACTCGATTACGGACCATTTAAATCCATCGTTAATTTGGGGGAGCACTGTTTCGAGATTCTCAACTGCGTTCGGAAACGAAATAACGGTTTCCAAAGCGTCGTGGCGACCGAAAGAATCACTTAAAGGGGTAACGATCTCGCGCAGGGCGTGCGGTATGACCTCTTGAACTTTGTGGCGCTTGCAGTAATTGAGATGGTTCTTAAGAACATACGGACTCCTGATGCCGGCGGCGAGATTGTCCAGAATTCTGCCAGTCATCAAGACGGAATCCACCTGATCCTCAAAGTACTCAATCCCGCTCAAACCAGACTGATCGAAGATTTCATAGGACAGCATGTCGAGCATGAGGTCTTCAGGATAATCGAGTCCGAGCCGGCGTTGGAAAAACCAGAGCTTGGTCCCGATCGCATTTGTGTTCCAAGAACCGTCAGGATTAACCACAATGGCGCTCCTAAAATCCACATTTCGAAGATTTGCGTTGCACCAGGCCGCGATTCTGGTGTGCTGTTCCGCGGTTAACTCGATTTTGTCATCGTGTTCCATATAACGGTATATCTTGTCGATGCTGACACGTTCCCACGCATTATTGACACACTCGAGCACCAGTTGCTGACTGACCGTTCCTCGATTTGAAATGGCGATTTCTCGAAGCTCTTGTACCGCTAGAGTTGAGTACTTGTGGCCATCTTGCAATCCATCACTGAAGATTTTCTCGATTTGCTGCGTTGTTAATTCGGTCGCCAGCTCTTCTGCAAAAATCTGATTGACCGCACTTAGAAAAGCGTCCCTATCGAACAGTAAATTGAAGTTTCGATGCGACATTTCTCTTTGCTCGGCTTCATAGTTACGGGCGGGAGGCAATACGAATTGATTGCCGGAAACGTCGTTAATGAGCGAATTAAACACCGCGTACAACTCTGCGCCCCGTACGAATCCAAGGCTGTTTTGAAAACCCCAAACATCCTGTCCAGTTAAGCGACCGGCTGCATACTCAGCAGCGAAGAACTGAAGTCCTTGTTCGTGGGCAAGTAGCGCGAGTAACTCGAACCAGTAATGGTGTTGATTCGGAAAATGACCGCGACCCTCATACACCACCAAGAAAGTTTCAAAGCGGGTGCCGGTAATATCAAAGAAAGCGGCCACCATTTCAGCTTGTCGCCGATGGTAGTTTCGAGTCCAGGTAAAGACTATTTCCAAGACATCCGCTCGAATTGTGTGGTCACTTGAATGGAGCGCAGCGGCGTTGTTGATAATTATCGGGATGTGATCATCTAGGAACGATCGTGACCAAAGGTTCGGATGCGCCTTCATATGTGCAAAGATGAGCTTCATCGCTTTTAGCGTTCGGACGCTTTCCAAGCCCTGTCCTAGAATTGTCGAGTGCCCAACTGTGCCTCCCATTCCGTTAGCGTATTGAATACCATCCAGTAGTACGTCGATGTTATCTTCGAGATATTTACTATTAACCAATAGGTAGAAGAGCCCGTGTTTGACTTCGTCGTCAATTGAGTCGCGATTAGCAGCTACAACTCGATTTATGACTTCACCAGAGCTGAAGCCATGATCCGCAAGCGCTACTGACGCCAGGTAACGCACATGTCCATCCAGGTCTGGGTTTGTTAACAACGTCTCAAAGAGCGACCCGGCGGCTTGCCGCTGATTGTGAGGCAGACTCACAAGACGTAGGAGATTAAGGATGTTGACTAGCATGGCGACATTCGCTGAAGCATTTGCTTCTTCGATCAAATACCGAATGGCTTCATCAGATTGGCCGAACCGAGCAAGTTCGTGGTAGCTGAACTTCTCGTAATCAAACACGATTTCCTTTCGCTTGTGGTCTTCGATAATGGACTTCAGGTAGGACACTCGAACTGCTTCAGGAATCTTGTCGGACTCGAATTTGATTATTACTTCCGGCTCGATCTCCCGTAGCCATGCGATTAGCCCAGTGAGCTTGGGGTCACCAGGCTTAAGAATGCTAACCAGGAACGAGAGCGTGTTCGTCCATGAGGGTATTACCTTGGGATAATCCGGCTCAAACGAAACGAAGCTCTTAATCGTGGGCAAAGGGTTACATGCGAGGACCCGTGCCGCGAGGTATTCCTGAAACGAATTCTGGTCAAACTGCCACGAGACCTCTTCCTTTTCCTCCTTCTTCCACAGAGCACAATATTGCGCTAATTCTCTAGTCGCGGATTCGCGGATGATCTCTCGGTACTCGTTATCCTTCAGAAAGTTTCTGCCGAACATTTCCATTGATAAGGCGAGTCTTTCGATAGTCGCAATTATTTCATCTTGCTTATTAATCAGAGACTCAGTGGCTCGGAATTTTTCAGTGTCCATCCTAAGACTGTGCCTTATCAGCTGTTCAAATATGTCAGCCTTTTGTTGAGGTAGGTCGCCGGTTTGAAGGAATAGTTCAACTAGCCGTGTTAAATAGAACGGCGAGTATAAGAGGTCGTGGAGCTGGCCGTTCGAAATACGTTGCATGAAGAGTCGGCCTCGGGTGCCCAATCTAGTGCCGATATATTGACTAATCGCAGCGTCGGTTAAGGGTACGAGAGTATAAGAGGAGAAATGACGAAGTGTTCCAGAAAACCCTTCCGATTCTCGATTGTAGAAGTTTGTTCGACATGATACGACGACGTTGACTGTTGGATGCTGCTCGACAAATAACTCGATTTGTCGAACAGCATTGTTTCTATTCTGACTCTCAATCTCATCGAATCCATCGAGAATTACGAGCGAATGATTTCCTAACTGGTTGGACCACTGCGGACAAAGCATCTGTTCAATACTGTGATTGACATACTTGTTCAATGAGATCAAATCGATATGGAATTGCGAGTCCGGTTTTGAATAAACTGCTGCGATTCGTTTCAGCTCTGTGCTTTTGCCCACCCCGCCGTCACAGAGCAAAACCACTCTCTTTTCCCGTTGCACTATCGTCGTGAGGTCAAACATCTGGTCCTCGCGCAGCAAGTATGCGGAGTAAGGACCAGCGTCTTTTGTTTCGCAAACTGTTCTCTCCAGATATCCACCAACATCCTCGTATTCATGTTGAGAAATAGTCGGCGCGCGCAGTTCGGTGCCCGTGATATTCGCCTCAAGGATTTGCAGAACGTCTTTTGCTTTATCGATTTGAAGATCCTTGATTATGTTCAACAGGTCAGAAAAATCGATAATGTCCCGGTCCTTGTCGAATTCGAACTTTCCTTGAATGATTTCATCGAAGCCCTTACCGCTGTATGAAGATTGCTTTTCACTGAGGATATAGATGATTAGCCGATCGTACTGGCTGAAGAGTTCTTTTTCTCTGAACTTAGTCAGCGTCTGTTTGACTTTCCTGCTGTCCCGGGTTGCTGTAACTTGAATAGCAACTCTGGCTACTGAGTCTCCCAGGTCGACGCCTGGATAGTTGAAGTATTCTGTAGAATTGAGATTCTTCAGATTCTCAAACCCGTAACAGAGTGAAAACAAAGGAATCAAAATTCGCTCGTATACATGGTTAATTCCAGTCCGATTTAGCGCTTTCGCCGCTTTCATTTCTGCGACGAAGATCCCAAATAACTCCTGAATTCTTTCTTGAACTTGATTGATTTTCACTGTTTCCGTGTCAAGGTGTTAATCAAAATAAGTCCGAAGCCCTGTCATCGCGGCTAATCCAACGTCCGTCAAAGGACCCGACTTAACGTGACGAATGTATACCTTCAAGTCTTTCCATCCGTCGATGGCGCTTGTTCCCCCATGGATCAGAGCGTTGCGAAGGTCAAAAAGGTGATCTGCTCGGTAAACCCAGTTCGGATCGTTGGGAAACATTCTTAGAAGAGCTGTCTTGATAGTTTCCTCCACTTTGTATCGCTCGCCAAACATCGCGTCCAATGAGATGTAGTAGTGAATGAATCGCTCAAAACCGTCTGCCATGATTGCATGATGAATGTAGTGAGAAGCTGTGATAGCTCTCCGTTGCTTTTCTTCATCTGCGGAATCATTTGCCGCATACCAACGTCTTATGTGAATTATGCTCTGATCCGAAATCGCGAAATCGATAGGCAGAGAAGGCATTAGTCGACCGATATTCCCGCACGAAATGGCGTTCTCATTGCGGTTACCGGCCAGGGCGAACTGAAGTGAGCAGCGGTGCTCCCCTAAGTCGCTTTTTATGACAAAGAAGTCAGCAGAACTTGGATGCCATCTGGCAAACAGCAATGCGAGGAATGTTCTCATTCGATCCGCAGCGATTCGCGTTACTCCAGATTCCGTTCCTTTCGCTTCGCAGATCAGCCACGTAAAGGGCCGGTCTGATTTGGCGGTGGGCGATTCTATTCCCCACACGGTAGGAACCGAGAATTTTTCTGGGGACCCTTCAGCAGGATTGAAACTCGTGGTTCTGGGGTATCGCGAGGCGTATTCCTTCCACACCTCAACATCGGTGGGCGCGATTACGCTGAGCCCGGCAAAGCCGATCTGGTGTGAATGCGAGACGACGCCTCTGAGTGGATAGAGAACCAACCAACTAGGTTGTAATCCTTTGACGGCTGCTAAGATTCTCTGCCACAACTTGGTGGCAACCTCCTTAACATTACCCACGGCCGCGTCGAACAGCGCGGATCGGCCTACTCGCAAATTCCGAAGATTGAACAGACTTTGATCTAAAAAATGGGCCTTCAAAACGCGATCGATCTCCAGTTGAATTGCCGCCACGCTAGCTTCGGCAAACTCCGGCTCAACCGCGCGGATCATTTCCGCGAGTCCCCGCGTATCCGCTATAGCTTGATGGGTTAGCCACCAGGTGAACTGACGTGAGCCAACGTTGAACACATCCATCCTGTCGTAAGCCGGGGGGACCAGGAGATGTGTGCCACGGATAATTGCAATAATTTTGCCGATGATATGGTCAATGTTCATTGCGAACCAGCCGCCCTTCCTGCATGTGACCATCCTACTCGCAACCGTGTGTTGCACTCAAGGGACACTGTTTCACCAACGCCCGGTCAATGATATTCTGATGAGAATGAAAAGAAACCCCTGGACGAAATTCAAAAAGGTCGCGGATGCCGTCCAAAGCATCGATCCGACGGGCGCCACGGTCAAGTGGAACTCTCGACTCAACGGTCAGCGATTCGACGTGGTGCTCCGCTCCAGATACGAAGGCCAGGAATTTCTCATCGTCGTCGATTGTATCGATCGTGGCCTCGCGATTCCCGCACCAGTGGTCATGGGATTCGCGAAGAAGGTGGATCGTTCAGGAGCCCAAATGGGCGTCATGATCTGCTCATCTGATTATGAGCCGGAAGCTTTCAAACTTAGTGCAGAGCATTCCGTGGCGCTAATGAACTGGAATACCGTTAATTCAATCTCGGAAGAGAAACTGGCGGCCACCTTTAAACCGGCACGACTTGTTTACAACTTCCGCTTTGTGCCTGAGCACAACGCTCCCCACTTAGTCATCCCTGAAGAGCCGCCACTGTTGCGGTTCTTAATGCGAGAAATTCGTATTATTGGACCGGGAATCGATACTTGCCCAGAAGATTTGGTTAACGGTCATTACGAAGAGGCCATGCAAGATGCCGTGTGTCGGCCGAAGGATTATGTCGTGCCGTTGCCACCGGATACCGAATTAATCCATCCCAACTCACAGACGAGGGTAAGAATAAGGGCCTTTGCTTTCACCTATCGAATAATTCCGCAAGCCGAGGTGCGCGACATGGAGGCGGTTTCTGAGGATCGTTATGGCGTTACCAAGAAGTCGCTACAAGAGGAGATGCTGAGGCGGAATGCCGGCGCTGATCCCTCGAAGATTGGCGAAGGCTTCGATACCGTGCTTCGTCCGACCAAATACTATTACAACCCGCAATTGCAGTTTTCCTACTACTGTGAATCCGTCACCAAGGGCGAGGCTAGAGTAGTGCTAGTGGAGTCGTTTCAAAACGGCAATTTGATGCAGGCGAGATTTACCATCTCGCGCGCCCAGTACAGCCAATATGTTGAGGTCACCAACTCAAAAGAAATCGACCGTCTCAGCAAGCTCTACGATAACTTCGCCGTTTCCGATAAGAACCTGGAGGAGCGGTTCAAGATTTTCCTCAGAGGTCTGCCAGGAGCGGAATCAATCGATGAGTTGTCATTGACTCGGGAGCAAGAGGAAGCTCAGAAAGCTGATTACTTCCTCGCCAATCGCACCATCATCGCTGAATTGAAGGCCTTGTATGAGGATACGACTTCCAAAATGGAAGCCATTCTAGCTCCTTACCGCGAAACGCCGGAATGGCCAATCTTCTTCGGTGAACAAGAGCTTGAAAGGGTCCTGCAGCACTTGCCAGATCATGATCGAATTCGGGCCACGATTTTCCGCGTCATTACACGATCGATTGAGGCGGTGGTCGAGAAGGCAAACCGGCAGATCCGAGAGACCAAGAGAACGTTTGATCTTCCGGAAGCTGGCGGGCTACTCATCATCGTGAACGACGCAGTCGATATTTTAGCGCCCGACGTTGTCATGTATCGTATAAGACGGGCGCTCAACAAGCGTACGCGTGATGGCAAACTACGGTATGAGAATGTCTCTGCGGTAATGCTAATTGGTGGCAGACACTACACTCAGCTCAAGCCTGATCTGAAGGGGATTCCGATCCTGATCATACCCAACGCCGTACCACAGGCGGCGCGCGTCGAAGCATTTATTGGCGAACTAAACCGAAAGTGGGCCGCTTTTGAACGCATGCCTTTCATCCCTGTTCCAGTCGAAGATGTCACTAAACTGACATTCAGGGCATCCAACGTGGATGCAGAAGAAGCGACCCAACCATTAACTCGCCAGCGCTATTGGAGTCTTCTCTATAAGCGAAATCCTTATTTGCGTTCTCTGAGTGAGGATGAGCTGCTGGAGTTTGGTGCAAGAGCACTCGAAGAAGTAGCAGCCCGCATGATCAAGGGAGCGCCGCAAACGCCGTTCGAGCAAATGGAATCGAAGTTTATTCGCTGGAGCAACTTTCTTGATGAGATGAATCATCGCGGGACAGACATGAGAACACTGGTAAAGAAAAATGAAGGTTTGGCCGATAGAATGGAAGCGCTCTATCAACGGTATCAAAGCGAGAGTCATTCGACTGGCGCAGAAAAATGAGCGAGACCATTCTATTGATGTACAGGTATTTAGACGGATAAAGGGGAAAATCTGCTTTTGGAGTGCGATTATCTCTCAATTGCCTGACCGATGACGCCGTCCCTGCGAAAGAAGATGTCTTCTTCGACGCTGAGCAGCTCGATAGCTTGTGCCACCTCACGTTCGAATAATCCCAGCAATCCCTCGTCGTTGCGTTCGCGTGGATGCTGTAAAGCTTGGATCAGTTTCATTGCCGGTTCCGACAGCCCAACTCTAATCGTTAAGGCACCAACCGTGAATTTCGGAGGGCGTTGGCCAAAGCAGACTACCGTGTTCGCGATGGGCTCCCGATGAATCTCCTGCCCAGCACGATCTAATAAGCGTTCTGTCACCTCCAGAACACGCTTTCTTTCACTGTCCTTATCCTTCTTTGGGGAATAATTTCGGAGAGCAAGAAGTTGTGCATTTGCGGACAAACCGACTCGCACACAGACACCAAAATAGTGAGCCACCACCACCTCGCGCAAGGCATTAAAGGTTACCCTGGCATTGGGTGTCGTCGAATTCCAAGCGCGTACCTGGATGCGACGGGTTTTGGGACGCTTTCCAAACGGGTAGACGCGGGTGGCGATTAATAAATACTGAGTGATTGTCAGTGCGGTGTCCCGAAAGATGAATTGGGCATTTTCGGACTGGTTCTTCCAATCAGGGGGAGCCGTCGTGAGTTTCTCGAGGGAAGCCTTGCATCCCTTGCTCTCGGCGAAAGAGATCTCGTAGCGCGCTCCACCGCCTGGTTTGAAGCGCGCCAAAACATAATCGGGAAATAGAATCGCCGCATTACGCCTGGTGATCGCACATTCGTTTGGAGGCACGTCAAACGCCCAGTAGGGAGCTGCGATACTGGTAGCACTCGAATTGAATGCGCTTACCGGAGCCCACCATGTATAACCGAGGTCTTCGACTACCTTGCGACAAAAGGCCACTCCCAGTATCCATGAGGTCACCAAGTTTCCATTGCTTCTCGAAGCCGGTCATTCGCGGCGCTACGATCCACAGGTCGTCGCCATCCAGGCTCTCTACTTTCAACATCTCACCAAGCAGATCAGAAAAGGCCAGCGCCAGTGAATTTGGCACCCCCGGCATCCAATCGGTGACCACGTTAGTTGCTAATTGAAGCAGACTCGCCACTGGACGAGTCCCTGTCGCCGGCGCGATGGGGTAATAGTCATATCGGGCGGATGATGTCATTTGGGGTCACCCTAAAATCCAAGACCGACACTGTCGGAAACTCATTCACCACTGGCCGGCCGGCTAGCAAACGTCGTTGCCCCTGCCCGAGAAAACCAGCTGATCCCAATCGACAAGATGGAATGGCGCGGTTGGCTCTTGGGCGATATTAATGGCCTTAACCAATGCAATGCGTACATAAGTTTGGATAGTAGCGACAAAGTCCGCGACTGAGACGTCGCTCCCATCCGGACGCTTTGGCAATTTTGCATGGCTAACCTCACCGCCATGGGCCAACGTACTGCGCAGATCATAAGCCGCTCGCATCCAGCGAAATACCAACTTTTCGGCTTCTGGTTCGTTGGCAAGAAAAAGCGCGGCGCGCAATGACAGTCGGTATCGTATTTCGCCAAAGTAAGAGTCTTTCTTGTAGTCGGAGAGAAACAAAGCCTCAGCCGCAATCATCAAGTCGATTATCTTGTCTTCTAATCTCGGTCTTTCATGAGCGTACCCTAAACGGCGTATCGAAACTTCCAAAAACTTACGCTTCTCTATGCCTTCGCTCTGCAGCTGGCCCCAGAACACTGCGAATCCCTGCAACCATTGGTCTTCGAGATTGCTCACAAAAAAGACGTCGGGCTGAAATCGCGACGGAAAGAACCGTTCCTGGTCAAAAGCCCATTGGGAGGGGCGGTGTATGATCACTGACTGATACGCGTTCTCAATTCCGCTCAGCCGCAAGGCGTTGATTACTTGCTCAATGCGGTCGTTGACCGCGCACTGCCGCGCCTGGTCCTGCTCTCTATCCTGGAGACTTTGCTGTGTAATCTCGCCGATGACTTTCGGAAGCCGGCATTCTGATCTGACGACACAAACCTTGTCTCCGAAGGAATCTTCGCCCGACCGACCCTTGCTGACCACCATCGAGTTCAATTCCGCAAGCGGCAAGCTCACGAGCTCCAAATCATCAGCAAGTCTGAGCGGGTGGCTTACGCTGATTCCCGGCAACGGCGCGATCACGTCATATACAATCTCCGAACAGTAGTAAGCCTCCTCGAATTTTGGGTACTCACGCTCAAATCGTTCTGGGTCGTTAGCAGATTCTTCTTTGTTAAGCCCGAGATCCAGTACCGTCCTCATTAACCCTTCCGGACTCTGTGTCCTGGACCTGCGGCCGCTGTTGGTACCTGCCAGTGTTTCGGTCTGGGAGCAAATCACAGAGTCCGCCTTGAGAGCATCAAGACACTTCTGATACTCCGGTAGTTTGGTGAACTCATCAGTCGCGGCCAGTCGAGCGAAGAAAAAGGCCTCGTTATCCAGGCTTGAAAGAGGCCTCGAAGTAAATTCGAGGACGACAAGCTCGATTGCCGCCGCGACGTATGATTTCATCGCCTCATAAAGGGCCGGGTTATGGTGTGCGCTAGACATTTGTTTGGAGCTCTCACCAATAGTAACGCGATCCGTGGCGCGTCAGAGAGTCAGGATCGGGATGCGCGGCGAAACGAACGTTCCCCGTTCCTCTTTCTTCACCCCACGAGAAACCGCCGCAAGTTCGCGTTCCTGAGAGCGATCTTCACTGCCACGCGCCAACTCCATTAGGCGCTCGCGGTTCTGGGGCTCGGTCTGTCGCTCTGCGTAGATCTCCAGATTAATCTTTTCCTTGTCGGTAAACTTTGGCTTGCGATCACCGGCCTCACTCGACAGGTCGCGCGCGGCCTCGTGATATTTCTGCGCTTTCTCAAAATCTTTGACCAACCCCCATGATGTTGGTGGGCCGCGAGTTTTACCGTGTGACGATGATCCCAATTTACAAAAAAACTTAAGTCAAACCGGGTGGGAATGCCCTTGACCTCCGTAATTCCCATAAGCTACAGTATATCGGTAAACCGCATAACCATAGTCTATACACTATAGTTACACTAACAACGATAGGCTATAACCTATGAAAACACCGCGTCTAAGTGCTCGATCCCGCGCCCGCCTTGATGAGCGCTTCAAAGAGATGAGAACGGCTAAAACCTACGCTCAGCCTGTACGTGGGTGGGTCAAAGCCATTCGTGAAGCACTGGGAATGTCTACCGCCCAACTCGCTAAACGGCTCCGAATCAGTCAGCCTTCGGTCGTCCAGATCGAACAATCTGAAGCGAAGGGCACCATTGAGCTCGCGACCCTGCGGCGCGTAGCCGAGGCCCTCAACTGCACGCTGGTCTACGCTCTCATTCCGAATCAGCCGCTTGAACAGACAATACGCGAACGAGCGCGGCTCTTTGCGCGTCGTCGCTTAGAGCCAATCGAGCACTCGATGGCACTTGAGGATCAGAAGGTCACTCGGAAGGGTACGGAAGCCCTAATCGATCAAATCGTGCGCGAAACCCACCCGCGCAAATTCTGGGAATAGTCTTTGAGCGATATCTTCGACCAGCCCGACGCCGCAGCCACCCCCCTGACGCCGGAAGAGATGCGCGATCTGATACCCGCGCACATAGCCGACCGTCACGATCTGAACGAAGCCGAGCAGGAGAACATTACCCATGGGCAAGAGTGGGCGCTTGGTCGCCGGCGCCGCAATACACTAAGCGAGAAGTTCATTAAGGACCTCCACCAGCGAATGCTCGGCGATGTCTGGCGTTGGGCCGGCGACTTTAGAAAGACTGAACGCAATCTCGGCATTCCGTTCTACGAGATCCCGGCAGCCATCCGCCAGCTTCTCGAGGACGTGAAAGCGTGGATCAAACATGAATCCTATCCACCGGACGAGATTGCCGTCCGCTTCCATCATCGGTTGGTGCAGATTCACCCGTTCCCGAATGGCAACGGTCGACACGCACGCCTAATGGCCGATCTTCTGGTGATGGAACTCGGTCAAGAGCGGTTTTCGTGGGGACGGGCAAACCTGCGAGACGCAGGTGCTATGCGCCAACGCTACATCGAGGCACTCCAAGCAGCCGACAATCACGACCTCGCGCCGTTAATCGCCTTCGCGCGGGATTAAATCACTGTGGTGCCGGAGAGGGCCGATACTTCTCCAAGAAAACCTCGCTTTACTGTTTCCTGAAGGTATTAACCCACTGCTCAAGTTGAACGCGAGCGGTGTCATGCACTTGAGTTTGTTTGAAGAGTCGGGGCTGCCAGCCGGCACTGATGACTTCGAGCGGGCTCTGATCGAGTTCGGCGACCTTATCTCGCTGATCCGCTTACCGCAAGATGCGTCATTGAGGTCTGTGTGAGTTTAAGGTGCAGCAGCGTTATCTCGCCGCATTGCGGGATACTTCCTTCAACGTCGTCACGGATACATCGCTTTGCCGTTCACAACTAATTGACGCAAAAAAATGCGATTGCGCGTCTCTCAGAATCTTTTGAGATATCTCATAAGGCGGTATGCATTCTATTGCACAGCGAGCAAGCCTGAAATCTCTCAACCTCAATATTTTCTGATACTTCCGAATGTGACCTGAGCGCGGTGGCGATTTATCGGCGAAGTGGCACGGTGCTTGTGGAAAACAGAAGTGACGACCCGGCTCGGAACAACCGCAACCAGAGGTTGAGCGAAGAGTGAGGTGAGGTCATCTCGGGAGTAGGATCGATGTTTACGGATGCCGAAGAATCAGGCCAACTGCGAAAACTGTTTCAAGCAAAAAATGTCTTGGTCACAGGCGGATGTGGCTTCGTTGGAAGTCATGTAGCTCGGAAGCTTGTTCAGTATGGTGCAAACGTAACAGTCTTGGATATTCGAACAGACGAAGACCGCGACTCCCTGCTGAACGACGACTCGCTCGATCTTCGACGTTCGATTCACTTTCAAACGGGCAGCGTCACGGATCCTGATTTCCTGAGAGCGGTGGTTTCACGTGGCGAGTTTCACTATGTCTTTCATTTTGCGGCATATGCGACAGTCATCGAAAGAGCTGTAGAGAATCCTAGCGAAACGGTTTTGGCGAACACGATGGGTACTGTGTATCTGCTGGAAGCGTTGCGCTCTGCTCGACGGAAACCAAATATGGTTTTCTTCGCCTCGACCGACAAGGTTTACGGCGAAATGCAAACCGTCGATACACCTTATCAAGAAGCAGAGACTCCTTTGCGCGGAATCGGCTTGTATGATTCATCGAAACTTGCTGCAGACGGATTTGCGCGCACCTACCACGAAGCGTTCGATCTTCCAACCGTGGTCTTAAGAATGTGCAACATCTTCGGACCCTACGATTTCAACCTTGACTTTCGTCTTATCCCAAAGGCACTCAAGAATATTTACAGAGCAGAGCGTCCGCAACCACCCGAATTGTACTTTGATTCCATCGAACACTCTCGCGACTATCTATTCATCGATGACGCCGTACGGGCGATCCTTCTGCTCGCGTACCACCCCGAATGCATCGGCGAGGTCTACAACTTATCAGCCTGCTCCCATGTGTCTACTCCTGACATGTTAAAGCAAGTAGTTGAGGTGGCGGCGGAATTAGAGGAAGAGTTTGACATGAGTCGCGCGGAGGCTATCCGTAGTAATGGAATTCAACTGAGGCTCAGGCCCATTCCGTCTCAACTAATCGCGATCAAAAAACAGCGGCTAGACGACACCAAGATCAGAGCAGCGTTAGCCTTTCAACCGAACGTGACATTAATTGAGGGCCTGAAGGCTACAGTTGGGTTTTATCGTGCATACTTTGGAAGGCGCGCTGGCTTTGTAAACCAGCCCGAGTCCTTAACATTGGTTGACAACACCCACTCGCAGGCATCGAACCTTCGTATCCTAGACATTCGTCCCAATGACGTTTCCTGACGAAATGACCGCAACAGCACTCTCATGGAAAGGCAAACGCTGTCTCGTAACGGGCGGTGCGGGTTTCGGCGGCTCACATCTATCTGAGCAACTTCTCAACCGCGGGGCCACGGTCTATGTGCTCGATCGTTGGTTCCCCAACAATTCCTATTTGGTCCTGCGTGGACTCGACAAACAAACTCAGCGCATTCAGGGCGATGTTCGTGATTTAGATCTGGTTTCAGTGACCCTGGCTCGCTTTGAGATTGACACAATATTCCATTTGGCTGCGCAACCGATTGTACCTACGAGCAATAGCCTCCCGCTTGAAACTCTCAGCGTAAACGCTTTGGGCACATACATTGTCCTTGAAGCAGCGCGACGAGCCAGAAGCGTCCAGCAGTTTGTTTTCGCGTCCAGCGGTGCCTACTACGGCGGTGTCAGCAGTAATGATGGCATTACCGAAGAGAGTCCGCCCGCGCCGGCCTCTAATATTTATTCACCATCGAAGGTGGCGGCAGACATCGCAGTTCGTTCATACGCGAAATGCTACGGTATTAACGCCGTCGCTTGTCGATTCATGAACACATATGGTCCTGGCGATTCGAATTTCAGCCGGATAGTTCCTAGGGCAATTCTTAATCTAATTGGCGGCACCCCATACGAGTTTGGCGACCGTGACGACGGCACAACCATGCTCGACTATATGTATATTAGCGACATGGCAAGCGCGTACATGCGTGTGGCGGAGCAGGCCGGAAGCTTGTCGGGCGAGGCCTTCAATTTTAGTGGTGGAAACCTTATCAGCACGTCTGACTTAGCTCGCTTAATTAGCAAGCTCTTCGATGGGAAAGAACGGGAGCCATTGTTCTTAGGCCCGGCTAAGGCAGAACCCATCATCAAGTACCTCAACACAGTCAAAGCGCGGAGAGTCTTAGGCTGGAAGCCAGAGGTGTCTCTGGAGCATGGATTAACGGAGACCATCAACTGGTATCGCCGCTTCCGGGATTAGCTATGACGAACCTCAGCCTAGACAAAGTACTGACCGATGAAAAGCTGCGTAATCAGCTCTTCCCGGTGACACGTTACAAAACATATCTCGCGCATGCCGCGGTGTGCCCGCTACCATTCAGCGTGGCATCGGCAATTTCTTCTTATGCCAAACGAGCATCGCAATCGGGACAGTTTGAATACTTGCATCTTGAAATAGAGGCGCAAACAAGAAGCATGGCCGCAGAGCTAATCGGAGCTCAACCCGAAGAAATCGCATTTGTCCCCTCTACATCAGCCGGCTTGAGTATAGTTGCCTCCGGCCTGAATTGGCGCCCCGGTGATAGTGTTGTTATAGCTGATTGGGACTTTCCGGCTAATACGTATCCGTGGCTCAACTTGCGGCGCCGTGGCGTTCAAGTAAAGTTCATCCCCAGAAGGGCATCCGGTTTAGTTACCGTGGCCGATGTCGCTGATCAGATTGATCATACCACGCGGCTCGTATCTCTCTCGACCGTTCATTTCGCGGCGGGGTCACCAATTGAAACAGATACCATCGGAGCATTTCTCCGCGAACGTGGAATCTTATTTTGCGTAGATGCGATTCAAAGTTTGGGAATCTTGCCCTGCTCCGTAAAGCAGGTTGATTTCCTTGCAGCAGACGCCCACAAATGGTTACTCGGACCACAAGGCATCGGCATTCTCTTTGTACGCCAAACAAACTTTGACGAACTTCACCCCGCACTAGTCGGATGGAGAGCTGCACGGACAGGACCCGAACCAAACGGCCATGAACTCATTCTTGCAGAGTCCGCCCGTCGCTACGAACCTGGCAGCCCCAACGCGCTCGGGTTGGTTGGACTTCACTCTGCGATGTCTTTGATCCGTGCCATAGGCGTGAATTCAATCTCTGACAGACTTATGCTGTTACGGTCGAAACTAATACAGGAACTCACCGCTAAAGGGTATGAAGTCTTAGGCACTCTAGACTCTTGTTTGCCTACCGGAATCACGTCATTCAGGCACAATCACAAACCAATTCCCAAGCTTTTTGATCTGTTGGTGGCAAAAGGCATCAATCTCTCATTAAGAGAAGACTCGCGCGGTCAAAAGTGCATCCGAGTCTCACCACATTTTTACAACACTGAGGACGAGATCGACTTCCTACTAAAAAACGTTTAGTAGAACTTGGGACTAGGGCTTAATCTCGATAGGAGTAGACGATTGGAGAATTACAGTCGTGGTTCTGGTTCCACGATCTCCACTCATTGTTTGCAGATGTAGTGCGCTGCCTTTTAGCTTCTTGTTGATCCGGTTGACGTAACGGGTAATGATAGTTGCCTCATCAGACTTCGACTTCCCCCTGGATGTATAGACAGTCATTATTTCACCAATACTAGCCTGTCTCTTCGAGGCCTTAACCAAGAAATCGAAGAAATCTCCCTCAATGCCTCTGAATTGTATTGCCTCTCCGTTTGTAACCAGTTTGCGCGAAGAAGATTGCCATATCGCATCTGAAGCGTTTTCACGCCCTGAGGCGACAACTGCGCCCGCAGTTTGAGTTTTAGGATCCAACAACTCCAAGACCCTCTCCGCCCTAGTCAGATCCTTATTCGTAATAACGTTCGCATCAGGATGATCAGCCAGCGCAATCCAGCAAGCCTTATCCACGAGTCCCAGCAAACTCCTAAAGTTGCCGGAATGTAACGGATTCTTATCTGAGCTGAACATTTGATTACCTAGCTGCTCGCTTAAGAAATCTATGGCCGATTCATCAAGGTTGAAGCTCATCCCGCCGTACCGTTCTTTGTTGGTATTGAACGCTCGCAGCGTTGCGGCCTTAAGAGCTTCTGGCATCCTCTCAGGATCAGAAAGTGGAGGACGTTCGATGATCCATCCTTGGGCAAGACGCCAAAAGAGATCCTCTCGGAATGAATTGCCGTTCAAGAGCTTGTGAACCTTGTTTGTAGCAGCAACGATTCGCACGTTTGTCGGTCTTAAAGGTAAACCCGAATATCCGATAGGCCGTATTCCCTTCCCATCTAAGAAGCGGAGCAAAGCGCCTTGTGCCTCCAAATCGAGGTCAGCAATCTCGTCCAAGAAGAGCGTTCCTCCCTTGGCATCTGGAAAGTCGATCGTCCTTTGAGTCTCGTTCTCGATCCAATTATTTCCGCAGCGCTTGATCCAAAGTAGGTATTCCTTAGAAGTGCTAACTCGTGCCAGTCTGCGCATCAGGCTTTCAATGTCTGTCAAAAGCTTCTTTTTCTTTTCCAACTCCTCGGTGCTAATCTCATAGAACTGATTTCCCTCAAACTTCATGAGAGCCCTTTCGATCAGGAGCTTATCTTCATCGCCAACAAGCTCATCCACGTCACCTTGTCGAAGGCCGGATGCTTCAAGTAGGAGTCCTATTCTGTGGTTGTCGGCGCCGGTAAAGGCACCCTTTACGTGTCCAAATAGCTCGGACATTATCAATGACGTGCTGAATGCAGCGCAGTTAATAGGGCGAAAAGCAGACTTTGGCAGGCCACTGTGATCGTGTATTGCTGCCGCAGTGTGTTCTTTGCCAGTGCCGGTTGGCCCGATGATCAGTACAGGCAACAGGGATGGAGCGATATAACGCTCGATGTCTTCATAGAGCACCTTACTTCGAGAAGCTACTATGGCGAAATCGCCCGCCTCCGCGAGTTCACTTCTTTTTTTCGCCTGGTCGGCAGCCTCTCTTGCACGCTCCTCAAGCGCTTCTAGATCTTCCTTCTCAACAAACGCGATGAATTTTGAACTGACTGCCTCAATCGCCTGCTTTGTCTCAAAAACATATCCGTGGGCGGTATAGATCACATACATACAGTGAGGCGACACATTGTCGCGGGCATGTTTCAGCACCGCGTAACCTCCAAAATTCTCATAGCCAAGTTTCATGTCGATTACCATGAGGTCAATTTCACGGCCTTTCGTCTCAATGACACTCTTGGCTTCGTTCACATCGGCGGCAAACAGAACGTTGTCGAATCCTGCCCTTTTCAAACGCACCGAACAGGTCTCGTAATAGATGTCCTGATCCTCGACGTAAAGACAGGTAGGCATGATCTCTCCAAAGGTTACGGACTGAGCTGATTAGGTATCCATCCCTCAACTACCGTCGTGGGGCCATCCGCGTCATTCACATTCTTCCACACGATATTTCCACCCAGCCAGGTCTCAACGGTCCATTTAATCAGATCTGCGCCGTGATCGCCTTGAGGTGCCGGCGTCGGCGACTTACCCAATCGATCTAATACATCAGCACTTAACCTTCCAAAATTGGAGACAGAGAATCTCGTTCCATTCCGGGTGTCTTCGATTCCCTCAGTCACGATAACAGTCACAACCTGACTAGATTGAAGCGAGACCGAAGTTGCTCGCTTGGCATTCCGCAACAGCTCGAGAAGGATCGCCAATAATATTTCCAGCGTCTTAGCCTCTGGCATTAAGAAACTGGTCTTCAACACTGGAATTCGACTATTTCCCAATTGCCTCAACTGTTCCCACTGAATCTTGGCCTTCAACTGCTTTTCAAGTTCTCGGTGCGTAGTTTGCTGACTCTCGTACTTAAAGACTTTCTGAAATTCTTTGGAAATACTCGCCGTTACATCACACTCCGCTAGAAGAATCGAATGCGGTCCCTCAGGAAACGTGGAGAGACGATCCTTAGTAACGGCGGCAAGAGACTTGACTTCATGTGCAAGAATGTCAGCCATCGTTTTGATCGCTACTGTCCCACCAAATCTCTCTCCTTCCGCGATCATCTGTGCGGGCACGGTAAGCAAAAGGCATGAATCTATTACTTGCCGCAAGAGGTTGAGTTTCTTTTGTGTAGGAAAGCCAATCCGCGGTTGTAAGGCAACCAGACAAAAGAGGAGACTATGACGCGTGTTGATGCCACCGACGCCAGATGTTGAGTAGCTCGAAACGGGCCATATCATCATACTGCGCGTTCCAGACGACAAGGGTTCCGTCAAACGAAACCGCACCAATTTGTCATTTGACTTTCCCAACTCCCGCAATTGGTCAAAGGGTGCCGTTTGGCTCAGATCAACAAGATCTTTAGCCGACCACGTTTTCGATACTGATGAGAGAGCGTTAACTGTCTCCGAAGTTACAGTCTTGTCCAAGATTGAGAGTAAGTAATCTCGATACTTAGTTGGCTGATATAGAGGATCTGTCAGCCAGCGCAGAATCTTTCTCGCTACTGACTGAGGAGTATCGGAGTTCTGCGCGAGCGCATATCGGCCATCCGGACTAATCTCATCTTGCTGATCCCCGATTTCTGATAACGGTAATGACGATGGTGCCAATGCCAATAGCCAAAAGAGCATTTCCCCTTCGTGGATCGTAACGAATGGTTCATTGCTACCCTCGTCGTGCGATTGCAACCACCAATGCAGCCAAGTCAGCGATCGCTGGGACGTACTCTTCACCGCTTCGCGTGGGGATACCTTCTCATACCATTTACCAGCCCTTTCTATTTGCACGCGATCTTCCAGCTTCCGAAACCTTCGTGTGGACAGATCGATGAACGGCAAACGGATTCGTTCTCCGCCTAGCGAGTGGACCGGCATGTGCCACGGATAGAATCTATTCTTATGGCGTTCCCACACGTGGAAGTTCGCACGCCAGTATCCCAACGACATGAGGAGCTCTTCAGCTTCTGCGCGCAACGGGAGCAAAATCGGGTCGCTTATGTTCTCCCCACCAATTACACTCACCACAGCTTGTTCCCCATGCTCCATCCCTGCGCCTTTGAGCCGCGCGATAAATCGCCGCACTCGAGATCCTGATACGCGAGACTGTGAGTGGAGAGCTTTTACCATCTTGTGAGTGGCTGAGTTGGGACGAGTCTCAAAAGCCTTCCGGCCTGATGCGCGAATACTATGGGTTGCCTTGCTGTTTCAAAGGTGGAAACCGCACAAGGAAGACATGATCGATAACTTCTAACAGAAGATAAAGGGCTAAACCCACAATGCTCGTCACGAATATCGCTGCGAATTGCATGTCGAGATCGAAATTGTCTTCACCAAGCTTGACTAAATATCCGAGACCTTGGCTTGCGTTGACGAATTCACTTACTAGAGCCCCAATTAGCGCCAACCCGATAGCAACCTTACAGCCAGCCAAGATGCTGCGTAGAGCCCACTTGAGCCGAACTCGAAAAAAGACCTGATGCCACGGGGCAGCGGTTGTTGAAAGAAATCGTTGCAACGAAGGGTCAACCAACTCGAGGCCGTGAACATAACCGATTAGAATTGGGAAAAAGGCTATTAGTGCCCCCATCGCGATCTTTGGCGCTAGTCCGTAGCCCAACCACACAAACAGAAGGGGTGCAAATACTACTTTTGGAATCCCATTTGACGCTGCTAAGAGCGCAACGACCCCCCGGCGCAAGACTGGCATCAGGTCAATCAGCGTTCCGCAAGCGAGAGCCATCGTCAAAGCGGCTCCAAACCCATAAATGGTCTCCAGCAATGTCACGGGAGCGTGAAACAGCAGGCGATCGTAGTGCTTTATTGACCACCAAAGAATGGCGCTTGGGGAGGCCGCGAGTCGACCTAAAGGACCCAGGCGCACCGCCACATCCCAAGTCGCCAAGAAAGCGCCCGAGAGCACTAACCAGCCAACTGCTTCAAGAAGACTCCTCTTGATGGCCTTTCTCATAAGCCAGCTTTAGGGGACAAACTTCACGACATAAAAGCTATTTAAGTTTGGAACGGGCTGATCGATTTGCTTGGTTGAAACCAGATACTCCTCGGTCGCCTGCCAGCCTGCTTGATCATGCTTGCCAACCTGAGAGAGTTGTCCAAAGTCTTTCAGTACGAACTGCTTGATCCAATCAAACTTCGCCCGCGAATAGGCTGGGTCTTGATCTTTGTAGTCCTGGAGAAAAGCTGCCAGTGCGTCGTCTTCGTGTTCGAGGGCATAACGATAGGCCTCCACGACCACTCGTGCAACCCGCTCCACCAATTGAGGATTCTTCTGCAAGAGATCCGTTGAAACGATAAGCCCCAGTCCGTAGACTCTAATTCCGTAGTCCCGAAACGGAATCTCATTAACGGCGGTTCCTTTAAGTCTGAGCTGAAGCGGATACTGATAGCTGAAGTGGACCATCGCATCGATGGGTGCACTTTGCGCTGTTAGTTCTTCGGCTTTTCCTGCTATGGCAATTTCGGTGATCCGTTTGCGATCCAGTCCCACCTTTGCCGCAAAAGCTTCATAGTTCTTGAAGGCGCTTGAACCCTGGATGAATCCAAGACGCTTGCCATACAAATCTTCAGGTCTTTTGATATTCCGTTCGGCTAGAGAAAGAATCGTTGCCGGAGTATTTGGATAAAAGATTGCTAGAGTAGTGATGCGCTTGCCCTTTGAAAAAGCCTGTAGTGCAGTTTCTCCCGCGCACAATCCAAATTCCGCAGCGCCAGCATCTACTTGGTTAGCCGCTTTGGCGGAACCTTCTCCAGGAATAATGTTAACGGTAATTCCTTGAGCTTCGAACACCTTGCGGTGCTTGGCTAAACTCAGGAATGCGTGTTCGGCGCCGGGTCGCCAATCCAGAACCAGTTTTACCTGATCGGGCGTGCCCAGCGGTGCATTCTGACGAATTCTGGAGCAGCTTAGAAAGGCAATTCCCAAAAGCACGGTCCCGAGTGCCAGCGAAATCAGAAATCTCTTCTTTGTGGTCATATATCCTCCTCCACGTCTAGGGGCTGGTCAGGCTTTAACTGACACCAAATCCGTTTCTGACCTTTCTCGACAGTGCGTCCTCGATCACCTTTACAGTACCAAGAAAAGGCTCCTCATATCGCATTGACGATTCACGCGGACGCGCCAGAGGAACAACGAACTCGGCAACAGAGGTAACGGGCCGTTCCGCGACAACCAGGATCTGGTCGCAAAGGTAAACCGCTTCGTTCAGGTCGTGGCTCACCATTACGATTGTCGGCCTGCTTGAAAGGCCCTGCCACTCATTGAGTAAATACTCATGAATCACATGACGAGTATGGCTGTCCAAAGCGACAAACGGTTCATCTAAGAGCACGAGTGGGCGGTTAGCCCCTAAGGCCATGGCCAATATCACGCGCTGCTGCATTCCACCAGACAACTCCTGCGGATGCTTGTTCACGTCATCTCCCAATCCAAAGGCCTGGAGCATTTCTAGAGCGATTTGCTTGACGTCGCCGATTCTTCGGCACAATTTCATTGAGAGTTCGATGTTCTCCAATGCCGTCAGCCAAGTGCAAAGGGCTCCTCGCTGAGGCGCGTACGCGATGAGCCCGCTCTTTCGGGCTTGGACGGGATCCTGATTGGCTATTCTGACACTACCCTCGTTGGTGCTAATGAGTCCGGCCTGCAAACTCAGCAAGGTGGTCTTTCCAACACCTGATGGGCCAACAATACCGACAATTGTTTCCGGCTGAATTTGCATATCAAGCCCACTACAAATTGCACCATTACCATTGCCGTCATATGAAAAGCTTGCTTTATCAAAAATCACCGGTACGCTCATGGGTTGCCCTCCGCTCGTCGCTTTAGAGCAATGTAGGCCCCGCCACAACCCAAGAAATCGCCAACACGACGATACGAAATATCAGGGTAAAGCTTCTTCAATTGGCGTTGAACGCCCTTCGCGGTATACCAACCCTGCTGAGTTAACAATCGCCGGTCGTGATAACGGTGTTCTCGCATCGCTTTACCGAGGAAAAAGCGCGTGCTGGATATCAGTTTTAGGGAAGTCCAAGCTGGATGCGTCAGAATAAACCTTAAATGAGTAGCGCAGGCACCTAAGAAGCTAAAGTTCGACTCGTAGTCCAAATCGATCAATAAGAGCGTTCCCCCTCTGTTTAGAAGCCCAAGCGCACGCATCAAAAAAGCATCCTTGTTTTCGAAATGATGAAAGGTATTTCGGACCACAATCAGATCGTACCGCCCAAGGGCGCGCATGAATTGATCGTCTTCAGCATCGCCAACCAAATACCTCGAACCTGGGTAGCGTTCCTTAGCAACCTCAATGATCTTCGAAGAAATGTCGAACGCAACAACATGTCTTGCTCCCGCCTTCCAGAGCAATGGCACTAGAGTCCCCTCACCACAACCCACATCGAGCACCTCACCTCCCAATGGCACAACAGCAGCGATGTGCGCCTCGGTGAAATCGTAGAGTTGGCCAACGCCTCGCGGGAACGGATAATGTACACGCTTCATTTTTGCAGTATTATCCCTGTTCCCAGGCAACGAACGGTAGTTGGCAAGATACGTGCCGCTGGAAGCATCGCGAAATCCAGCAAGAAGCAGACCTCTAATCGGGTCAGATCGAGGATTCCGGGGTCTCTCTTCCAAGGTATCTCGCGAGACTAGGCGATACTTAGAATTAGGTCTCGCAAAACGGCCAGAACTCTTTACGACCGTATTGAATATCGCGCTATGTCTATTGGGAGTGGGCAGCCTCGTTCACCGACCCCGAAGGACGATGTTAGTATTGGTAGCAGCAAGTTCTGAAATGCAGTGATTGACGCAATTATTAAGGGAACTAAGTTCCGCCGACTCTGAGGATCGAAGATTGGGCCTACGTGGTTATGACGGGCGCTCGCCACCTGCACCTCGCGTGAAATCGTTTTCTCTAAAGATAAAAGCAATGATAAACAAAAGTAGTCTTCGTGTTGTCTTCAATCCTGGACCGCAATATGAGACTGCGCGTCCATTAAACGTCCAATAAGCGTTCCCGTGAGTCCTCAGAGTGCGGTAAAGTGCTATCCATGCCGCTAAGTTCCGTTGAATTACAATAGGTCGCTTCTCTTTCACGGCGGCGACACGGGTTCGACTCCCGTACGGGACGCCATTTACTTCAATCACTTACAAGCGCTTTCCATTTTCGCCGTCCTTAAGGTCCAAACAAATGACGTGGTGCTAATCGAGCCTTAACAGAAATGATCGCCCCAAGCATTTCTCGGTATCACACGCTAACCGAGGCGCCGCATTAAAAATCCGCTTGTCGAATTGGGTGGTCGGCTGCATGGCCGCGCTTGCTATTTCCTCCGCGCCACCGGTGGAGGGTTCACTTCACTCCACAAACATTTCGAGGAAGGTCTGAACGCATTGGTGAATTGACGATTGGTAAGCCGTTCGTCGCCGCTCGTTCAACCATTGCTCGAATCATTGGTTTTGGCGGCATTGACCGAAACTGATCTCAGTAGGTAGCCTTCTGTTACGCTCCGCGAAGAGTGCTTGTTGGGCGTGGGCGAATTCGGATTCCACCATTTCGACCAAATCCTCCACAATGTTTGAGAAAGCGGAAGAGCTTGCGTCTTCCAGCATCTCGCAGGCTTTCGTAAGCTGGCGAAGGCCTAAAGTGCTGCTGCTTCCTTTCACAGTGTGCGTCGTGCGTTGCAACAGGATCCACTGCTTTTCGACGGCGGCTTTACGGATGGTGAGAATACGTTGGGGTGTTGCCTGGAGGTAGAGATCAATCAGTTCAATTACGATATTGCCGCCGTCGTCCGACTTCACTCTTTCGAAAGCACTGAGCTGTTCGAGATCCAGTATCTCGTTTGTGGTGTGAGTCGAGCATATCAGAGGCGCGTTCCCATCATTCTTCGGGTTCGTCACTTGTGCAAATGAATTTATCTTTGCCATGTTTATGGGCTTAATCTTCAGCCGCTCGCCGTATTACGACTTCCGATCAATATTCGAATAGCACTTTCCAACTGCTCCGGCGTGAAAGGCTTGGGAAGAAAAGCAGTGGCGCCGGCTGAAAAGCTATGAGACATCAAGTTGAGGTTCGGCTCAGCAGTTATCATTAGTATCGGAATTCGCATGAGACGCCGTTCTGATCGCATGTAATTGATGATCTCCAACCCTTCAAGGAAAGGCATATTCATATCCAGGATCGCTGCCTTGAAGCATGAATCCGATTGAAGAATGCGATAAGCCTCACGGCCATCGTTGGCGACCACTGGCTCACACTGCTGCTGCTTAAGGATCGTGGTTAACAGATGCGTCATGATCGGATCGTCATCCGCTATCAGCACGCGACTGGGAGCTCGTTCTTTGAATTTAATCTGAAATTGGCCCACCGGAATTGACCCATCCTGATCACGTACGCAACAGTTTCAGCGATCCGATACAGAATATTCGGGCAACATCGAATATAAAACGTGCGCGGGATTGAAGCTACAGTTTTATTATTACGATTTTGTTGGGCCAAGTGCGCTGTGTCGAAACGCCGCGAGCCTGTTGACAAAATCTGTCACTTATTGCCCTGATGGACCATTGAAATCAAATCGTGACACCCTTCAAAACAATTCGTGATGACGCGTGGGACTTCCGTTGATCAAAATCGAGAGAGCAGCGGACAATGCCACGCTCGCTAGTTCCTCGAAGACGGTTCTTGCCCATTCCTTACGACCCTGGGGAGCTTTCTATGAAGTTCAAGGTTCGGCTGTCGAGTAGATATCCGCACGTGTCGCAAGCGTCCGGAATACTAGTGATAGGGGTAAGTGTCGCAGCGTTGACTGGTTGGTTCAACGGTTCGGCAATACTGAAAGGCGTTCGCGCTGCTTACATTCCAATGGCCCCGAACACGGCCGTAGTGTTCCTTCTTATCGGCTTGTCTCTTATTCTCCTGGCGAGCACACGCCAGCGGTTTGTTTCGCTCAATAGAGTCGTAATCGCTATCGCTGCGATCGTTGTAGCCGCGCGAATGAGTGAATACCTGACGTCACTTGAGCTGCGCGTGGACCACTGGTTCCTTCGGTTTCCCGCAGATTCGATCGGGCTAGCCCCGGTTGGCAAGATGGCGTTCCTTACCGCGCTCACATTTCTTTTGTTGACCATATCTCTATTGTTGTTCACGTGGCCCAATCGCTCGGCTCAGAGCCTCGCTCATGGACTCTCGATTGTTGTGGCTTTCATCGGAAGCGCGTTTTGTCTTGGCTACTTCTATGGGGCGCCACTGATGTACGGGGGTCGTTCGATCCCCATGGCGCTGAATACTGCTTTCTGTTTCCTCGTTGCGGGTTCAGGTTTGGTGATCAAAGGTTCGAGTAAGAATGCTGACGAACGGCGAGCAGCAAGAGACGCGTTGCAGAGGACTCACGATGAGTTGGAACAGAGGGTTCGCTTGCGAACCGCTGAGCTGGAAGAGCAGCAGCAATACTTAAAAGCGATCGTGGAGAATAGTCCTAACCCGATTTTTGTGAAGAATGCTGAGGGCCGCTTTACACTTATCAATAAAGCCGTGGAGTTGGCCTACGGTCGCCCAAGCACCGAGATACTTGGTAAAAAGGAGGCCGATCTCAATGGCTATCACTCTGAGATTCAGACCTTCATTGAGGACGATGAAGAAGTAATCAATACCCGGAAACCAAAGTTCATACCTGAAGAGGAACTTACCAATCCCAAAACAGGGGAAACGCGCCTGTTCCAAACAATAAAGGTCCCACTTACAGTTCCTGGTAAGGACGCCGTGCACGTGCTGGGTGTCGCTACTGACATAACCGAGCGAAAACGAAGCGAGCAAACGGTGCGCGAAACTGAGGAGCGGTACCGGCTGCTATTCGATAGCAATCCACTTCCAATGTGGGTATACGACCGCAATACCCTTCACTTTCTCGCCGTTAATGAAGCTGCTGTTTCTCATTACGGCTACTCGCGCGATGAGTTCCTGTCGATGACGATCAAAGACATTCGACACGCCCAGGATGTGCCGGCTCTTCTCGACAGTTTTTCTGATGAAAACGGTTTGACTGCATCGGGAACATGGAAACATCAGAAGAAGGACGGAAGTTCTATCGATGTTGAAATTATCTCGCATTCGCTCAAGTTTGCCGGGAAAAATGCGAAGCTGGTGCTGGCACACGATGTCAGTGAACGCAAGCGCGCGGAAGGAGCATTACGTGAGACCGAAGAGCAGTTAAGGCAAGTGCAAAAGCTTGAAGGTGTGGGTCAATTGGCGGGCGGTATTGCTCATGATTTCAATAATCTTCTCACAGTTATCATTGGGTTCTGCTCGCTCGCGATGCGAGAAGTGAAAGCTGAGGATCCGCTGCTGGTGAATCTGACCGAGATCAAGAAAGCTGCTGATCGGGCAACGTCTCTGACGCGCCAACTCCTGGCATTCAGTCGCCGACAAGTTCTGCAGCCGAAAATTCTAAATTTGGACAGCGTTGTCACCGATATGGAGAAAATGCTCCGTCGCGTAATCGGCGAGAACATTGATCTACGCGTGGTACTCGAGCCGACGCTGGGGAAAGTGAACGCCGATCCTGGGCAAATCGAGCAGATCATTGTGAATTTGGTTGTGAATGCGCGGGATTCCATGCGCGATGGCGGAAAGTTAACCATCGAAACAGACAATGTTCATCTGGATGAAGAGTACGTGAAGCATCACGTCGGCGCGCAAGTAGGGCCGCACGTTATGTTGGCCGTGAGCGATAGCGGACATGGAATGGAACAGAAAACTATGGCGCGAATATTCGAGCCATTCTTTACCACGAAGGAGCTGGGCAAAGGCACGGGACTGGGACTATCCACGGTTTACGGCATCGTCAAACAGTCAGGCGGAAACATTTGGGTTTATAGCGAGCTTGGCAAAGGAACCACATTCAAGATCTACCTGCCACGCGTTTACGACGGGGCCCAGGAATACGATAGACCTGCTGATGAGGCGAAGATAGCTGAAGGAACAGAAACCATTCTCCTGGTTGAAGATGAGGAGATGCTGCGAAAGCTCGCCCGTCAAACCCTGAAGGGCTATGGCTATCGAATTTTAGAAGCTGAGAATGGGAATGCGGCAATTGCTTTATCTGCGCAAAACGAAGATGCAATCCAGCTTGTGCTAACGGATGTGATCATGCCGGGAATGAACGGCCGCGAGCTTGCCAACAAATTAATGGAAACACGCCCGGAACTGCGGGTCTTATTCATGTCGGGTTATACCGACGATGCGATTGTTCACCAGGGCGTGCTCGATCCATCCGCGAACTTTATTCAGAAGCCGTTTTCGCCAGACTCACTCGCGCAAAAAGTGCGTGAGGTATTGGATCACCAGTAAGAACACATGACGAGATCAGCTACTACAGCAAGCGAGAATTACGCGCCGTCGGTGGATCTAGCCTACGCTGAGGACCACGATCGGCGGTTGCTAATCGTCGACGATGAAGAGAAGGTGCGCAGCTTATTCGCACGCTGTCTTAAGCAGAGATATTCGTGTGAGACAGCAGCCAATGCGCAAGAAGCTTTTGAATGGTTGCAGCGAGAACCGTTTGCTTTGGTGATCACTGACATCCAGATGCCAGGATTGGGTGGCGTCGAGTTACTGCGCAAGATTACTGAACTTTACCGCGATACCGCTGTAATTATAGTTTCAGGTTTGGACCGTACGCAGCGAGTGATAGATGCCGTGCGAATGGGTGCTTACGATTACCTGCTCAAACCGTGCGAGTTGGACGTGCTGGAGCTGTGCGTGGAACGCACGTTGGAGCGTCGTACCCTGCTGCGAAACGCGCGCAAATACAAAGAGGACCTCGAGAATCGCAACTCAGAACTAGCGCGAAGAAAAGCTGAATTGGAACGCCTTCAAGCACAACTGGTCCACAGTGAGAAAATGGCATCGTTGGGGCAATTGGCAGCCGGAGTCGCGCATGAGCTGAATAACCCCGCCGCATTCATTTTCAGCAACATGGCAGCACTGCCGACATACCTGAAGAGAATTGAGCGGGTGTTGTCGAGCTTCGAACAGTCGTCCTTGACTAAGGAAGACGCGGCACGCGTTGCCGCCGCGAAATTAGACGATGATTACGAGCACGTGCTGAAAGATCTTGAGTCGATCGCGGCTGATTCCTACAACGGAGCTGAGCGCATCAGCGACATCGTTCATAACTTGCGATTGTTTTCGCGCCTTGATGAAGCCGAGATCAAGGAGGTCGATTTGCACGAAGGCATCGAGTCTTCGATTCGACTGCTCTCGCGATATTACAGTTCGCCCTCCATTACGCTGAGACGCGAGTACGGTGAAGTGCCTCCAATCGAATGCTACGCGGGGCAGCTAAATCAGGTCTGGATGAATCTGTTGGTGAACGCAGCTCAGGCAATTGGCGGAAGCGCAGGCGAGGTCTGCATTCGAACTTTCTCGGGGCCGAAAACCGCTTTGGTTAGTATCAGCGACACGGGAAAAGGCATCGCATCTGAGGATCTGACCAGAGTCTTCGATCCTTTCTTTACTACCAAACCGATCGGCGAGGGCACTGGTTTGGGTCTTTCAATTTCTCACGGAATCGTGATTCGACATGGGGGAACATTGACGGTTGAAAGCGCTCCCGGACGCGGCGCGACGTTCAATGTGTCATTACCTCTTCACATCAACGCTTTCCAGCACATTGGGATCCTAAGCTTAGAATTCCACGTGGACAAGTTGTCG
>JADMIO011260296.1_pt1 | contig 58837 bp, 50 predicted proteins | sample 8958161 | NCBI WGS metagenome assembly JADMIO01 (sample SAMN16585339, study PRJNA669376) | soil metagenome | isolation source: Crop rotation soil | place: USA: Cullars Rotation, Alabama | collected 2011
GCCGCGACTTCAAGTCACGTGAATTCCAAGCTTCGGATCCCACTGTGCTGGAAAGACGAGAAAGCCGCGCAAGTCTCAACTACTCTCGAGGATCGTCTATCAGACTTTGGTTTCGACGTCGTCTCAACTACCGAACGACTCGCAAACTTTCATCGCGTTGAGAACACGTATCTCTCGACGTTCCAGATGCTCGGCGGACTCGGACTCGTGCTCGGCACCTTTGGCATGGCGGCAGTCTTGTTGCGGAACGTCTTCGAACGACGGAAAGAACTGGCCCTACTGCGCGCTGTGGGGTATAACTCTTCACACTTCGCAACGATGGTGATTACGGAAAACGTGCTGATGCTGGTTTGCGGCCTGGCAGTAGGATTTGTCTGCGCGTTGCTGGCGATTACGCCGGTACTCTTCGAACGCGGCGGGCGGCCGTTCAACATGTCGCTCGGCCTGTTACTGCTCGCGGTGCTGCTATCAGGCGCAATCGCATCGCTAGTCGGCACACTCGCCGCATTGCGTTCACCACTGCTGCCCGCCCTTCGCGCGGAATAAGTTCATCGAATGGAGGTTCCAATGCGGAAACGAACTCTCGGTGTCCTGACTCTTCTCCTGCTCTCGTTCGCGTTGGCTCACGCGCAAAACTGGCCGCAGTGGCGCGGTCCGAGTCTCAACGGCGTCAGCAACGAAAAGAACCTGCCCGTCAAATGGACCACCGAAGAGAACGTTGTCTGGAAAACCTCGATGCCCGGTTGGAGCGGCTCGACGCCCATCGTCTGGCGCGATCGCATCTTCCTGAACGTTGCCGATGGCGACAACCTGTTTCTCTGGTGCGTCGACAAGACGAAAGGCGACGTGCTCTGGAAACAACCACTCGGCGGCGGCAACGTCAAGAGACGCAAACAAAACATGTCGTCCCCGTCGCCGGTCACTGACGGCCGCAACGTCTACGTGATGACCGGCACCGGCATCCTCAAAGGTTTCGACTTTGACGGTAAGGAGCTCTGGTCCAGAGACATTCAGAAAGAGTACGGCGAGTTTGGTCTGAACTGGGGTTACGCTTCATCGCCTCTTCTCTACGACGATTCGCTCTACGTGCAGGTGTTGCACGGCATGAAGACTGACGATCCTTCATACGTGATGCGCATCGACAAGAAGACGGGCAAGACGTTGTGGAAAGTCGATCGACCGACTAATGCGATTCGCGAGTCGCCCGATTCATACACGACGCCCGCGTTGCTTCGTTACGGGAAGACGACTGAGATCGTGATCACCGGGGGCGATTGTGTCACTGGTCACGATCCGGCGACGGGCAAAGAACTCTGGCGCGCCAATGGTCTTAATCCCGACAACGATCCATCGTATCGCATCGTCGCGTCGCCGATCGTGTTCGACGAAATCATCTACGCTCCGACGCGCGTACGGCCTTTGCTGGCGCTCAAAGCGGGTGGGCGTGGCGACATCACCAGTTCGCACGTACTGTGGTCTACCGTAAACGGACCTGACGTGCCCACACCTGTGACTGATGGAAAGTATTTTTACGTCGTGAACGATCGCGGGATTATGTTTTGTTACGATGCGAAGACTGGTGCTGAGATCTACGGGCAGCAACGTCTTAAGCCCGGCACGTACAGCGGTTCACCGGTGCTTGCGGATGGAAAGATTTACGTGACTAATGAGGATGGCGTGACTACAGTCGTGGCGGCTGGTCCAAAGTTTGAGGTGCTGGCGGAGAATCCGTTAAATGATTATGTATTGAGTTCACCCGCGATCTCCGATGGGAAGATCTTTATTCGCACCGCGCAGCATCTTTATGCGATTGGTAAGAAATAGGAGTTAACATGAGACGTTCATTAACTATCACCGTTATCATCGGACTGCTCGCTTTAGCTGCAAGCGCACAGGAGTCGCAACTCGGACGCGTTGAGTTTCCGACTTCGGGCTCGCCACAAGCGCAGCAACACTTCCTCCGCGGCCTCGCTGCGTTGCACTCGTTCTGGTACGAAGAGGCGATCGAGGCGTTTCGCGAGTCGACCAAAGTCGACCCTGACTTCGCGATGGGTTACTGGGGCGAAGCGATGGCCTACAATCACCCGCTCTGGTCCGAACAGGACATCGCCACCGCTCGCCAGGTGCTCGCGAAGATCAAAGAAACGCCGAAGCTGACGGAACGTGAACGCGCGTATCTATCTGCTGTGCGATTACTCTACGGCGAAGGCGACAAACATGCTCGCGATGTCGCGTACTCAGCAGCGATGGAAAAGATCTATCGCGCCTATCCCGACGATCTCGACGCCGCCGCGTTCTACGCACTCTCGCTACTCGGCATCGGCGGTGAAAAAGGTTATCGCTTGCAGGCGAAGGCCGGCGCGATCGCCTTAGACGTCTACCAGAAGAATCCGAATCATCCCGGCGCGGCGCATTACATCATTCACGCGTTTGATGATCCCGATCACGCGATTCTCGCCCTTCCTGCCGCACGTCGTTACGCCAGCATCGCGCCCGAAGCCTATCACGCGCGACACATGCCATCGCACATTTTTCTGCAACTCGGAATGTGGCCCGAAGCTGCTGCTTCGAATGAAGCATCCTGGGAAGCGTCTGACGCGTGGATGAAGCGCAAGAATCTTTCGCTCAACGTGCGCGACTACCACAGTCTGCACTGGTTGCTGTACGCCTATTTGCAACAGGGTCGCTACAACGACGCGGAGAAGTTGCTTGCGTTGATGAAGAAAGTGATGGCGGAGTCGACGTACGACAACAAGTTGCGACCGGGATACTACGAGAACAACTACGCCAACATGGCCGCGGCGTTTGTCGTCGAAACCGAACGATGGAATTTGGCGGCTGAACTGTTTCCCGAATCAAAACCAGCAACCACTTCGGACCAGAGTGGAGCTCACGGCGCACACGGAAGTTCGTGCGGGGCGCCGACGATGCGCATGTCTTACGCAAACCAAACGTTGCCATTTTTTATTCGCGGTCTCGCTGCTGCGATGTCCGGCTCTGAAATCCAGTTGAGTGAAATGGAAGCGCTTCGTTCCAAAGCGGAGAGAGGCAAGTTGGCGATTGAAATCAACGAGTCTGAAATTGCGGCACTGAATGCGTCGATAAAAAAGGACCACGCCAAAGCAATCGAGCTCATGAAGAAAGCGACCGCACTCGAAGAAGAGATGCGACCGCCTTCGGGGCCACCGGCTTTGATCAAACCAACGCACGAGTTGTTTGGTGAGATTCTGTTGCGAGCGGGAAGACCCGCGGATGCGGCGGAGATGTTCAAAGTCGCACTACAGCGGCAACCGAACCGCGCGCGTTCGTTACTCGGCGCCGCACGCGCCGCAGCGCAGACGGGAAATCAGTCTGCCGCGCTCACCGCCTACGCTGCATTAATCGAACAGTGGAAACAGGCCGACAACGGCCTCTCAGAACTACGCGAAGCCCGCGATTACCTGAAGCAAGCCAAGCGTTAGATCTTATTGCTTACTACTTTTTTCGCGGACGTCGAACGCGTAGATCGTATCCTGATCGCGCAGGTACAACCGTCCGCCCGCAACAACCGGATGCGCCCACGTCGGCAGATTTCCCTGCTGTATCCGGAAACGTCCCTTTTCCTTGTATCCGGTCGGCGTCGCTTCGACGAGCCCGACCACACCGTTCTCGCTCAAGCAATACAGATTGCCGTCAGCATAAACCAGCGAGCCTTTGCCGACGCTGCGGTCGCGCCACGCAATCTCACCGGTATCAAACTTCATCGCCGTCAGGATCGAACTCGAAAACCCATACAGGTAATCGCCAACGAGCACCGAACTGCTGTGATGATTGCGCATGTCCTTCGTGAAGTAGATCTCCTGCGCCTTGTTGTCAGGCTTGATCTCGACGACGCCGCCACCTGTGCCGTAGTCAGACGAAATGAAGATCCTGTTTCCGCGCACGATCGGCGTCGCCACATTTGCGGTGTCGTTCGACGGTCGCCCGTATTCCCACAACAAACGGCCATCGCGTGCATCAAGACCCACTGCGCGTTTCGCAGTGAAGAACACGACCTGCGTGCCGCCATTAATGTCCACCGGTATCGCCGATGAATACCCCGGTTCGTCGCTCTGACTCTTCCAGATCACCGAACCGTCAGTCTTATTGAGCGCAACCATCGAAGCACCCGGCCCACCGGCGTTCACGAGCACTTTGTTTCCTAACACCAGCGGCGACTCGCTGATGCCCCACTGTATATTCGAACCGCCAAACTCCCGCAGCACATTCTTGGACCAGATGATCTTGCCCGTGCCTGCATCGAGCGCGGAAAGGTCGCCATTGCCGCCGAGCGCGTAAACACGATCGCCATCAATAGTCGGCGTTCCTCTCGGACCATCGCCACGATCGTTGCGAAAAGCCGAGCCGTGTGCAGTGGCCCATGCTTCCCTTCCGGTCGCGATATCAAACGCCACGACAAACTCGCGATCGCCGCGCAGTCCCATCGTGTAAAGCTTTCCGTTGGAAATGGAGAACGACGAGTAACCGCGTCCGGCGCCACCCGCTTTCCAAACAAGCGGTGGGCCTTCTGCGGGCCATTGCTTGAGTAATCCCGTCTCTTTCGAGATGCCGTCGCGATTTGGACCACGCCACTGCGGCCAGTTAGCACTCGACTGTCCAAATACCTGCCCACATACCAGTTGGCCCAGCCCCAACACGATCAGCGCTGCCAATACCCTGATTTTCATTCTGATCTCCTTCGTGTGTAAAACTATTCAATCCGGGGAGACACGAAGAACTCGCGTCGCTCACGACGATGGCTTGAAGTAAAGCACCAGGCCAGCGCCCAGAGCAGCCAAAACAAATCCAAGATAGAGCAACGGATTCGGTGAAGTCTTCGGCGGATGCAGCCACATGGAATACAACACGTTAACCAGCGGCGCTCCCGCGAACACGAGTGGCATCACGTATGTCGGTATCCCACCGGATCTGAACGCGAAGATAATGCAAATTGCGCCGATCGCACCGAGTGCACCGCCGATAAGGGCTCCGAGCGAACTCTTCATCGTGAAGCCGTTAAGCTCGCCTTGCGCGGAAAGACTGACGACCGGGACCAACACGCCAATGAGAAAGTAAGCAACGCCGACGCACAGGAGCGCGCGCATCGGATTACCACCAAGCGCCACTTGTCCGCGATGCAAAGCAGGACCATAGAGTCCCCAGGAGAGTGCGGCGCCAAGAGCAAAAAGGATCCAAAGCATTAGGACCTCCAAAGTTAACAATGTAAGCCACAAAAAAGCACAAAACTCACAAAGAGATCCTGCTTCAATTTTTGTGAGTTTTGTGCATCTTTGTGGCCACTAACTTTGAAACTCGCAACAGCCTTCCGCCGTAATGTCTACGTCCTTTAAGTTCCGCGCATTCTAACATCTGAGGCTTAGACATAGTAGCAACTCATTTGTTAAGGTCTGCGGACACACGCGGTTTTGTAGTCCATCCAAAAACTCGAACGAGGAGCCTTGAATCTTGAAGTCGCACTTCCGAACCCTCTTCTTAGTTGGTCTGTACCTGCTGGTGTCCGTGGTAGTTTCAGCGCAAACGCATCGCGCATCGTTGCGAGGCACTATATACGACTCGAACCGTGCCGCCATTCCTGGAGCAAAGATCAGTGTGACGAACCTTGCTACCGACGAAGTTCGGACTGTTTCGAGTGACTACGATGGTGAGTACACGATCTCATCGCTGCCGGCTGGTGGATACCGTGTGAAAGTGGAAATGAGTGGTTTTGCGATCTACGGTGAGCAAATCGAACTGCTGGTAAACCAGGAGCGTCGGCTGGACGCTACACTTATTCCTGCCGGACCTGACACGATTGACATTAATTCCACGGATGACGCAGCACTGAAAAAAGATTCGCCCGCGCTCGGCACCGTGATTGAAAACCGTCAGATTACTGGTCTGCCTCTCGATGGCCGAAACTTCTATGAGCTGAGCTTGCTTGTGCCGGGCGCAGTGCCGCCGGCGCCGGGTTCGGCTGGTTCGGTTCGTGGTGATTTCGCGTTCAGCGTCAATGGCGCGCGTGAAGACGCCAACAACTTCCTCCTCGATGGCGTCTACAACGTCGATCCGAAACTCAACACGTTTGGCGTGCGTCCGTCAGTGGAAGCGATTCGTGAGTTTGAGATGTTGACCAGCACTTACGATGCGTCGTTTGGACGTAATCCGGGCGCGCAGGTCAACGTAATTCTTAATTCGGGTTCGAATGATTTTCACGGCTCGGCATTTGAGTTTCACCGGAATGCCGCGCTCGACGCGCGCAACTTCTTCGCGCCGGCTTCAGAGCCGAAACCGAAGTATATTCGCAACCAGTTTGGCGGATCGCTTGGTGGTCCAATCAGCCGTAATCGCACCTTCTTCTTTGCAGACTACGAAGGCACGCGTTCGCGTGAGGGCATCACGCGCATCACGAATGTGCCGACGGCTCTCGAACGCGCGGGCAACTTCTCGCAGAGTCTATTTGGCGTGCCAACCAATCCATTTACGGGCATGCCGTTCGACAACGGCATCATTCCGGACTTCTTCGTCCATCCGGTCGGCCGCGCAATCGCCGCACTCTATCCGCTGCCGAACCGCAACGTGCCGTTTCAAAACTTCGTCTCGTCACCAATCCTGCGTGACGACAACGACAGCTTCGACGCGCGCGTCGATCACCATCTGAACGATCGAGCCGATCTCGTTTTTAGATACAGTTTCGGCGACCGCGATCTGTTTGAGCCTTTCACTGGACCAGCTTTGTCGCTTGTTCCCGGATTTGGCGACACTGTGAACCGCCGCAGCCAGAACGCGATGGCGGCGATGACGTTCTTAGTTACACCAAACCTCGTCAACGAGAGTCGCGTGGCGTTTAGTCGCGTCGCATCATCTGTAAAACAGGAAGCCAGCATCCTCAATTCACAGGTCGGCTTGCCGACGATCTCGCCGCGCGAACGTGATCTCGGTCTCAGCTTCATCACGATCACCGGCTTCTCGCCCCTCGGCGATGAAGGCAACAACCCACAGAACAGTGTCACGAACGTTTACCAGTTTCTCAATAACTCGAGCTACGTTCACGGCAATCATTTGATTAAATTCGGCGCCGATCTGCGTTTCTCGCAGCAGAACGCGTTTCGTGATGTTGAGTCGCGCGGACGACTACAGTTCTCGCCGTTTCTGACGCTCACAAATAATGCGCTCGCAGATCTCCTACTCGGTTTTCCCCTCTTAACGAGCGTTGCGCGCGTAGACAATCCGCAACAGATTCGCACCGGGAGTTATAACTTCTTCATCAACGACAGCTATCGCGTGAGGCCGCGTCTCACACTGAACGCTGGTCTGCGTTACGAATACAACTCGCCGCCGGTTGACGCTGAAGATCGTGCCAACATCTACGACGTAGTGACGCGTAACCTCGTGCCCGTCGGCACCAATGGCGTTCCCCGCAGTGGTTTCGATCCGGACAAAAACAATTTCGCGCCGCGTGTTGGATTTGCATGGACCATCGGTGACGATGCGAAGACTGTGCTGCGCGGTGGCTACGGCATCTATTACGATCAATCGCCCCTCGCGCCTGCTGAAGCGCTCTACTTCAACTCACCATTCTTCGACAACAACATCTTCTTCCCATTCCCGGGCTTGCCGCTGACGCTGAGCAATCCGTTCCCAGCGTTCTTCCCGTTTCCGTTGCCGGATTCTGCGCTCGCAATCCAGCGCGACCTGCGCACAGGTTACATGCAGCACTGGAATTTCAACATCGAGCGCCAGCTCGGCGAGAAGACTGTGGTCGAAGTTGCTTATGTCGGATCGAAAGGCACGAAGCTCTTAACTGCTCGCGACATAAACCAGCCGCAACCAAGCGTGTTGCCGCCGGGACTGCCGTTCGTGCCGCGTCCCGATCCGCGTTTCGACGACATCGACTTGCTCGAGTCGCGCGCGAACTCGAATTACAACGCGCTCCAGATGCGTTTTCAGCAACGGCTGACTCGCGGTTTCTCGGCGCTCGCGTCTTACACGTGGTCCAAGTCGATCGACGACGCGTCAAACTTCTTCAGCAGTGCCGGTGATCCAAACTTTCCGCAGAACAGTTACAACGTCGCAGCCGAACGCGGGCGTTCCAACTTCGACGTCAGCCACCGCTTGTCGGTGAGTTACTCGTATGAGCTGCCCTTCAAACATGCTGAGGGTGTTGCCGGAAAACTCGTGAACGGCTGGGAAACGTTCGGCATCGTGACGCTTCAAACGGGCAGGCCCTTTACAGTCGCGCTGCTTTCGGAAATCGACAACAGCGGCACGGGAAGATCGATTCTCGGCTTCGGTGCAAACGATCGGCCGAACCTGGTTGGCAATCCGGAGTTGTCGAATCCCAGTACGTCACAGTGGTTCAACACGGCCGCGTTTGCCTTCCCCGCTCCGGGTACGTTTGGCAATGCAGGAAGGAACATTCTGGAGGGACCTGGATTTCAAAGTGTGAACGCGTCACTCGTAAAGAACACACGCTTTTCGGAGCGCGTGAATTTACAATTCCGGGCCGAAGCCTTCAACCTCTTCAACCACCCAAACTTCAACCTCCCGGACAACTTCCTGGGCTCCCCAACCTTCGGCCGGATCACCTCCGCCCGCGACCCACGCCACATTCAGTTTGGGTTGAAGTTGTTGTTTTGACATATGAATGTAGCAGCGATGGCCCAAGTTCCAAAATTCATTTGACTTCGACCATGAGGTTGAGATACCGTGCGCGACTCCCACTCCCCCTGTGCGACAACAAATGCTGTTAAGTGACTAAGGATTTCTTCCTAAGCCGTACTTAACAACCCACAATTCAATTAAAGATCGAACTCGCACCAGTGTACGCTGGCGCGCGCCGAGGAGTCCTCATGAATCCTGTTCACTCGCGCAAAGCTATAACTGTCTCTTTGTTTCTCTCTTACTCATTCATCATTCTACTTTGCACACCTTTCGCCGTTTCAGGCGGACCATCAGTCCGAAAAGCCGGCAAGCCGATGCAAAGTTTTTCGCCGCCTTGGGATCGCAGGTTCATTCTTCTGATCTAGGAACATTATTTGATCGGATTAAGGGATTTGTGCTTTCGCAGAAACCGTTTGACAAACACGATGTTCCTTCTGACGCGGTTGGATTAGCTCTCGGTGGTGGAAACAATCGTCAAATCGCTCTTAAGCCAGCCGCTTGGAGTGCAGTCGAGCATTATCAGGAGTTCAGGTGGAACGCGTTAGCAAAGGTTGTCGTACAAGAGCTACTCCATCATTCTCGAGAATCGGGTGTTTTCTCAGACAGGGACTTAGATAGAGCAGCTCTTCGCATTATGAATCCTCAAGAACAAGCTGCCGCCCGCGTTAAGATGAAAGCTAAGGACTATCAGGTAGGATCGGTGGGTCACGGTCTCATCGGCTCTAACTGCTACTCAACTAATCCAACCGGACCACCACCGGCGAGGTAAATAATGATTTCGATTATTCCCACTCTGGTAATTTCGCTCGTCGGCTTGTTCGCACCAGTCGAAATTAACAATGTTCCAAAAGAGCCGCTCTGGCGGAAGATAGTTCTGATGCGTTCAACCCGTAAAGATGTAGAAAGACTGCTGGGTCATTCTCAATACAGAGGTTACAGCGCATCGTATAATGTGGAGAATGGAACTCTCCAAGTCGAGTACTATCCTTTTAACTATTGCGCGTCCCAGTCCGGTGCTGACTTAAGGGTGCCTCAATGGACAGTGGTTGAAATAACTTATTCACCGGACGACCCACCGAAGCTGACTGATCTTAAGTTGGACCTCAGAAAATTTCGGAAGCAGAAAGAGAGTTCTGATGCGCCGCAGCTAATTAGTTATGTCAGCAACGAAGAGGGAGTGGATTATACGTTCCAAGCAGACAATACCCTGAATGATATCAGATATTTTCCGGGTAGCCGATATGACTCTTTACGTTGCAAACAAGCGAAAAGGAGTCGGTGAGTTATGTCTACAATGCGCTTTCGCAGTTGACTTCTGAGACGCGAGACAAGGTCCTCCGCAGCCCTATCGGTGAAGGTTACATTAGCTGCTAATCCGCGGTGTCCGTGTTTATCTGTGGCCTATCATCGTAGAAGCGATATTGAGCCGATAGGAGTAGATCGGCTTCGTCGCTGCTGGCGGTTTGGGCGGCCATCGTGCCGTCGAGTTGTTCGTAGAGTGGTGGGGGGATTTCGGCGAATTCGGACATTGGACCGTAGACCTGGTCTACGCCTTCTTTGAATACGTCGCCAATCAAAAGGTTGATGATGTGGACGCGCTCGTCGGGATACTTGCGCAGAAACCCTGAAAAGCTGAAGCCTTCGTTATAGAACGCGTAGACCAGTTTGCGCATCGACTCGATACCGCGGTCGAGTTTCGCTTGGTACTGGCCGAGTCGCGCGGCGGAGAAGTCGTCGTGGTTGAAAGCGTCGTGAATGGCGTCCGCAGCTAGTTCCGCCATCTTCAACGCCAGCAGCACGCCGGACGAATAGATCGGATCGAGAAAACCGTATGCGTCGCCGATGAGAATGAACCCGTTGCCCGCGTTCTGTTTGGAACGATATGAGTAGTCGAGGATCGAGTAGATCTTATCGACGCGAGTGCCCGGCTCAACACGCCTTCGAACCGATTCACATTTCTCGATCTCTTCATTAAAAATCTTGGCGAGATCCTGACCACGATTCTTCAGCAGGTAATCGGGATCCGCAACGATGCCGACGCTCGTGATGTCGTTCTCGAGCGGGATATACCAGAACCAACCGCCACTGCCGGGCTCTGTGCGCAGCACCAGTGTTGCGCCGCCGTTCAGATCCGGCTCGCGATGCGCGTCTTTGAAGTAGGAATAAAGAACGGCCTTCTTGAGTTTCGGATCACGCACGCGCCAGCGAAACTTATTCGACAGCATTGCGGCCTGTCCGGTCGCGTCGACAACAACTTTCGCAAAGAACTTCTCACGCGTGCCGTCCTGCATCTGCACTTCAACGCCGACAGCCTTATCACCTTCAAACAGTACTTGTCTGACCAACACACCCTGATGGACCACCGCGCCCTGTTCGGCGGCGTGATCGATCAGGAGGTGATCGAACTGAGCGCGTGTGATCTGCCAGGTAACGGCGCTCTCGTGATGCACTGCCTCGAAGAAGTAGAACGGGCGTGATTCTTTGCCGGCCGAGTTTGCAAACTGCACGCTGTACTTGCGCACAAACGGGCTTTGCTTGAGTTTCTCGAGCACACCGAGACGACGAAACGTCCAGTACGTGTCCGTCATCAACGACTCGCCGATGTGATGGCGCGGAAATATTTCTTTCTCGAAAACGATTACCTGGCGGCCTTCGCGCGCCAGGATGCCGGCAACGGAGCTCCCTGCGGGTCCACCACCCATTACAATGACGTCGTAAGTATTGATATTCATGCGTAGCGTACGGTTCTGAGTTCAGGTTCAAAAAAATCGATCAGGAAATGGTCCACTTCAAGAAGACCACGCCGCGTCAGCGCGATGGTGCCGTTGTGACGCGCGAGCAGGCTCTTTTCTTCCAATCCCTGGTAAACAGGACGGAACTCATTCCAAACATCGACACCAAACTTCTTCTGAAAATAACTGGTGTCGAGTGCTCCGGTCTTCAACTGCAAGACCATCTCGCGAATCAGTTGCTGTTTTGGTGTCAGCGAAACGGCCCGCAAAAGCGGCAGGCGATCTTCGTTAAGGATGCGCACGTACTCTTCGAAGTTGTGCGCATTCTGAAAATTAACGCCGCCGAAATGTGAAAACGAGGAAACACCGATACCGATCATGTCGCCGCCATGCCACAGCGCGTCACGATAGATGAAGCGGCAAGTCTTTTTCTTAGTAGCGACGATATCGGTCCCCGCAATTTCGTAGTCGTTTGCAAGAAATTGTTCGAAGGCGTAATCAAGCCAACCGCGTTTGGTGGTCCAACCCGCGATCGGCGACGTCATGCCTTTCTTCAAGATGTCCTGCGAGATGACGGTGTTGTACGGCAACTCCATCTGGTAGATCGTGACGGAGTCGGGTTGAAGCTCGATGGCGCGGCGAATTGTTTCGCGCCACTTCTCTTCCGTTTCGCCCATCATGCCCGCGATCAGGTCGATGTTGACCTGCGGGAAGTCGACTTCACGAGCCCACTGGTAAGCGCGATAGATTTCGGGTGACAAATGCGCGCGCCCATTCGCCGCAAGGACCTCATCATCAAAATGCTCGATGCCGAGACTGAGACGCGTCACGCCGATGTCTTTGAGTGTCTCGAGTTTCGCTTTCTGCAACGTGCCGGGCTCACACTCAAACGTAACTTCTTCGGCGTTGGCCCAGCTCACATGTCGATTGAGTCCATCGACGAGATAACGCAACTGACGCTCGCTGATGTATGAAGGCGTGCCGCCGCCGAAGTACGCGAAGCGCAGTTGGCGTCCCTGAAAAGCGGGCATGCGGCTGTAGAGTTCGTTCTCTTTGATCAGCGCGTCGAGATAGACTTCGATCTCGGATGCATTCTTGTCGGTGTAGACTTTGAAATAGCAGAACAGGCAGCGCTTGCGGCAGAACGGGATGTGAATATAAAGACCTAAAGGATCGTCGACGCGCGCGGGCTGGGTGAGCGCCTCGATTGCCTGTGGCACAAACTCCGGCTTCCACTGTGAAAACGGTGGATAGTTGGAGACAAAATAATTCCCTACTTCGGTTCTGGTATCTACAGCCATCGAGTCAGTCAATCAAATTAGCATCATTGGAATGATTTCGCCACGGATGACGCGGATCGGGCATGGATTACTACGCGCCCGGCTTGAAGTAGGTTGCGCGCTTGTGATGAGCCGTTGTATAGAAAGCCGATGCCCCCTGGTTCCCGATTCACTTTTTCGCAGGCGCGCCACTATTTACCGTACTTCTTGTTGCTGCTGGTCTTTGTCATTGGTGTTTGGCTTATTCTGGCTGCGGGTTCAAAGCTTCAGCCGGTTGCACCGGCAGCAGTCACAACAACCCAAGCTACTTCTACCAACGTCCTCTGGGAAAACTTCAGAACACCACTCAGCATTCTACTCACGCAGATTATCGTCATCTTAATTATGGCGGGACTGTTTCGCCGGCTCTTCCGCTGGTTCCATCAACCACCAGTGATGGGCGAGATGGTCGCAGGCATCGTGCTCGGTCCATCAGTACTAGGACTGATCTATCCACCGGCGCTCTCGTTTTTATTTCCGCCGTCTTCATTGGAAACACTGCGGCAACTGAGCCAGATCGGCGTCGTGCTTTTCATGTTCATCGTCGGCACGGAACTCAATGTCCGATACGTACGAGAAAAAGGATCGGCGGCAGTGATGATCAGTCACGCGAGCATAGTCGTTCCGTTTTTGCTCGGCACGGCACTATCACTTTTTCTTTATCGCGACCTCGCGCCCGCCGGAACCTCTTTCAACGCGTTTGCGTTATTCATCGGGGTGGCGATGAGCATTACCGCCTTTCCGGTGCTCGCCCGAATTCTTGAAGACCGCGGGCTTACGAATACCACACTCGGATCGATCGCTCTCACGTGCGCTGCCGTCGACGATGTCACTGCCTGGTGCATTCTCGCGCTCGTGATTGCCCTCGTTAAGTCAACGGGATTAGCAAGCTCCGCGATGACGATCGGGTTAACGCTCCTCTTCGCGTTGACGATGTTCTTTGTAGTGCGGCCACAACTGGCGCGAGTGATCAAAGACCCCGACTCGCAGCTTCATCGGCGGAGGTTGATTCCGCTCGTTCTCGCGTTTCTGCTGGCTTGCGCGTTGCTCACCGAGACGATTGGCATTCACGCGCTCTTCGGCGCATTTGTCGCCGGCGTAGTAATGCCGCCGTCTACCGAATTTCGGATCTTTCTCAAAGACAAACTCGAGGCGTTCGGCTCGTATGCATTGCTGCCGCTGTTTTTTGCGTTCACAGGACTACGGACGCAAGTCGGCTTCTTAAACAATTGGAAGGGGTGGTTACTGTGCGCGGTGATCATTCTCGTCGCCATCGCCGGCAAGCTCGGCGGCAGCATGTTGATGAGTCGCTGGACTGGAATGAGCTGGTCGCGATCGTTTTCGATCGGCGTGTTGATGAACACCAGAGGATTAGTTGAACTGGTAGTGCTCAATATCGGTTATGATTTGGGCATTCTTCCGGCACGCATTTTCACAATGATGGTTTTGATGGCGCTCGTCACGACATTCATGACGGGGCCGCTTCTTTCACTGGTTAAGAATTACGATTAAGGAGAACCGGCGATGGCAAGAAAGACATTGTTGATAGTCGCGGCGATCATGGCACTCTCATTGTTTGCCTTCGCAGCAACTAAACCTGACTTCAACGGCACCTGGAACATGGATCGGGCGCGCAGCTTCGGACTCCCGCCTGATATGAATCAAACGCTCGTCATCACACAAAAAGAGGACCAGATCGAACTGGAAACCAAACTCATCCAGCCGAACAACGAACGCAGTGTGAAAGACACGTACATCCTCGACGGCAAGGAGCACGAGTTCACGCCGCAAGCGCCGCCTAACCAACCGCCGCCGAAAGGCAAACGAACTGTGATGTGGCTGCCGGGTGACAGAGGGCTTCAAGTAACCGATGTTGTAACTGCTGAGACGCCGAAAGGACCGGTAACAACGCAGACCGTGCGCAAGTGGACCATCTCCGGTCAGGGTGAGTTAGTCATTGACATGTACGTCGACAATCCAAACATCTCTTACGAGGCGAAGCGGATCTTTAAGAAGCAATAACTGTGGACGATCGGGTCAGTACCGCAACGCGGTAGCGTCGGGTTATCGCAACGTGACCCGACGCTACCGCGTTACGGTACTGACCCGATCCAACTATCTGCCTGAAATATCGAAGGCCGCCATCTCATTCGAGTTGCGCACGAGCAATTTCCCAGCGGCGATCGCGGGATAATTCCACGTTTGACCCTTCACCGCCGGGAAGCGCGCCACTTCGGTGTACTGGCTCGGCGTCGCCTTCACCAGCGCAACGTCGCCTTGGTCGCTGGTCACGATCAAGTGATCACCGGCCAGAACAACCTGTCCGTATCCATAACGACCATCCTTCCACTTGCGCTCGCCGGTGTTCACGTCCAAACAAACGAGGATACCTTCATCGAGACCATAGACGTATCCGTTATAAAGAACAGAGCTATTAAACTTGTTCTTCATATTCTTGTTTTCCCAGACGGTCGACGCGGTGAACTTATTACCACTGCCCTTCACTTCAACGAGCGCCGCGCCTTTGCCATAGCCTGACGAAATAAAGAAACGATTCCGATCGACCATGATCGGTTGCGAGACGTTGATGCCGTTGTCCGTGTCCCACGCATACTCCCAAAGCAGTGTGCCGTTCTCCGGCGTGAGTCCAACCACGCGCGATGCACTCACGACTACAATCTGGCGGCGTCCGGCAAGTTCAACGAGCATCGGTGAAACGTATGCCTGCGTATCGTCGAGCACACGCCAAACGGGAGCGCCGTTGTTCTTGTTGTATGCGACTACAGATTTGCCTGACGTACCACCGGGAAGCACGATCACTTTGTCGTCGACGATCAATGGAGCCGCGGCCATAGCCCACGGAAGGTTCTTCGCCTGGTTGTCGGAAAGAATATTTTTCCCCCAGATCACCGCGCCGGTGTTCGCGTCCAAACAACGCAACTCGCCGGTCGCGCCGAGTGCGTAAAGACGCCCGTTGTCCCAGGTAGGCGTGGCGCGTGGTCCATCACCGGTGGAATCAGCGAATTCAGCGTTCCACTTCTGCGTCCAGAGCTCGCGACCGTTGTTGACGTCATAAGCCGCGACTACTTCCTGACTGCGACGTTGTTCGATCGTGTAGGCCTTTCCATCCGCTACAACAAACGAAGCATGTCCGACGCCTACCGGCTGTCTCCAAATTTGACGCAAGCCTCCGGCAGGCCAAGTCGTGGAGATACTAGCCTCCTCATACTTGCCGTCGCGTCGGGGACCGCGGAAATTGGTCCAGTAATTTTTAGGAGCTTCGGCGGGTGTCTGTCCGGGCGATGGGCTGGCACTCGGGGACGGACTTGGGCTCGGTGACGGAGCAACAGATGCTGCAGGCTGTGCTGCCTGTTCAGCCCGCTGTTTTTCGAGTTCGGCGTAGTGTGCGTCGTTCGAGCCTCTGCTACATGCAAAGCCCGCGAGTACCACGCACGCCAGCAACGCTACGAAGGCAAATCTTCGAAACATAAGCAAAATCCGTCCTTATCCGTGAAAATCTGCGACTAAACGTTAACACGGATTAGACGGATTTTTATTAACTTATGTTCCAATGCAATAGAGATTCTTTTCGCCGCGAATGAAGATCCGGCCGTCAGCAATCGCAGGCGACGCGTAGACAGGCTCACCGACTGAATTGGTGCCGAGGATCTCGTGCTTCGGACCCGCTTTAACGATGAACGTGTCGCCATCTTCACTGGTCATCAGAATCTTGCCTTCGAACGCGACCGGTGAGGCCGTGAACGTTGCGGGAATCGGAATGCGCCCGCCTTCGTATTTCACTTCGCCAGTCTTCGCATCGATGCAGGTGAGAATGCCGCGATCGGTTGTCAGGTAAAGATAGTCGCCATACAGAATCGGTGACGGCACATATGCAGTCCCCTTCTCATATTTCCACGTTACATTCGGAGTTCCAGTCAGATCACCGTTTTGGCCGAGCTTGATTCCGTAAGCGATCTTCGCCGGAAAGCCGGCGATGAGAAACGCCATTTCATTATTCGCAACCGGCGAAGGGATCGCGTTGCTCTCCAGACCCTTGTGACGCCACAACTCTTTTCCAGTTGCGGGATCGTAAGAGATCAGGAACTCGGTGCCGCTCGTGATCAGTTCCGCACGCGTTGCAGTTTTAACCAGCAGCGGCGTGGACCAACTCACCTGCACCTTGCGCGGCGTCTTCCAAACTTCTTTGCCAGTCTTCTTGTCGAGTGCGACGATGAACGACGAAGCGCCGTTCTCTTCATCACACTGCACGATCACGAGATTCTCGAAAAGAATCGGCGACGTTCCCGTTCCCATGCCGACGGTGCCGAGATTTCCGAGTTGCGCTTTCCATGCGAGATTGCCTTTGAAGTCGTAAGCGTAAAGACCTTCGGTGCCGAAGAACGCATAGACGAGCTTGCCGTCAGTTGCTGGAGTTGAAGCAGCATATGAACTCTTGCGGTGGCGGTTGTCGTAGGGCGTGCCTTCCCACGCCGTCGACTGCCAGAGGATCTTGCCGCTGTCGCGATCGATGCATAGCACCTTGAACGTATGTTTTTTATCGGCGCCGACGCTGTCCGGATGCAGAAACTCTTTGTCACCTTCAAGCACATGCTTCACAGCCTTCGCGCCTGGAACCACTGCTCCTTCAACAGCGGTGGTAAGAAAGACGCGGTTACCCCAAACGATCGGCGATGAATGCGAGCGACCGTCGATCGCGGTCTTCCATTTGATGTTTTTGGTCGGACTCCATTCAGACGGAAGGTTCTTCTCGTTTGAGATACCGGAGCCATCAGGTCCACGCCACTGCGGCCAGTTTCCCGCTGATGCAGTTGTAGCGAACGAACTGAGACCAGCAACCGTTAAAGTGAATCCAGCAATGAGTGCAAGTGCAATTCGGTGTGTTTGTTTCACTGTGTCTTTCCTTTTCTGTTCCGTGCATCCGTATCCGTAGCTTCCTTCTCTCCAAATGCGTACAAGTTTGAGACTGTGCGCACGATCAGCAATCCATCTGAAATCGCGGGTGTGGCCATCATCACTTCACCCACCGGATTTTTTGCGAGCAATTCGTACTTCGGTCCGGCCTTCACTACGAACACGTCTCCATCTTCACTCGAGAGATAAATCTTTCCGTCAGACGCGACCGGTGAAGCCGTAAACGCGGCGCCCGATCCGCCTAAACGTTCCTGGTAAACTCGCTCGCCTGTCGTCGCGTTATAAGCAGTCAGCACGCCTTGATTCGAACACGTGTAAAGCAAGTCGCCGTAGACTATCGGTGTCGGCATGTATGGACCACCGCGCTGCTTGCTCCAGGCGATGAAGTCGCTCGAGTCTTTGCCTTTCGGAAGCGTCAGATCGCCGTTACCGCCCGGTTTGATCGCGTAGATAGGTTGAATCGGTGCGTAACCACTCGTAACGAAGATCAGATCGTGCGCGACGAACGGAGTCGGAGTCGTGATCTCAGACATCGGACCAAGGTGCCAGAGTTCCTTGCCAGTCGCAGGGTCGTAACCGCGAATGGCTTTGGGCCCGACGGTGATCAGCTCAGCCCGCGTCTTGCCTTCGTAAACTGTCGGCGAGCCCCACGAAGGCAGCTCTTCGCGCGCGGTTTTCCAGAGCTCTTTACCGGTCTTGATATCGTAAGCGGCGATGAACGAATTCTTTTGAATGTCTGCCTGAACGATCACCATCTTCTTGTAGATGATCGGTGAGCTGCCGTATTCCCACTGGTAGTCGACATCGTAGAACCAGCCGGCATCGAGCACGCCGAGATCTTTTTTCCAGAGGAGCTTGCCGTTGAGGTTGTAAGCGTAGAGACCTTCGGAACCGAAGTTAACGATCAAATACTTTCCGTCAGTCGCAGGCGTAGAGGCTGCGTGTGAAGACTTCGGATGGCGTTTAACTTTGGGAATTCCTTCGTAGGCGATGCGCTCCCAGAGCACCTTGCCAGTTGACTTATCGAGTGCGAGAACCTTCCACGTGTGCTTGGGATCGTCTTTGACCGGACTTGTTTCACCGTAGAGTCCGAAGCGTGTTTCGTCCTTGCCGCTCGTCACTGCGGTCACCACGAATACCTTGTTGCCCCAGACGACCGGGCTTGCATGTGACAGACCGGGAATCGGAGTTTTCCAACGGACGTTCTGCGACGTTGAGGCGTCAAACTTCACCGGGCGCGCGGGTCCTTCAGCGACTCCAGTCGCGCCTGGACCACGAAACTGCGGCCAATTCTGTGCGTGTACGGCAGTCACAGTAGTGGCTATGAAAAGAGACGATAATATTAGTCGTTTCATGAGTTCGCTCTTGTAGAAGTTAGTTTCACACAAAGGCACAAAGTTTACGCAAAGGCGCAAAGACTTACTTTGTGTCTTGGTAACACCTTTGTGCCTTTGTGTGAAACCGTTTTTACTGACTCACATCACCAACGCGCTTCATCTGACTCACAATCGCTCCCCCCTGTTTCAACGTCGCGCTCGTGACTTTGCCACCTTCGACATTGAACGTCAGCGTGATGCCGCCGAAGTTGATCGGCCGGAAGGTTGTGTTGTCAAGGGCCATCAGTGGCTGTAACTGTGGGCCGAATCCGGCCACCATCAACTTCCCGTCTTTCACAGTAATCGTCGCCTCTGGCCCAGGGTCACCTTTGTACTTGCCCGCGTAAGACTGAAGCGTCGCGGCGTCGACTTGCAACGGAGGCTTCGCGCCCGCCTTCGTCAACAGCTCCGTGATCGCCGCCTTCTTTTCATCCGCGGAAGAGATCGCGAGAGCATTTGTTAAGCTTTCCGGTTTGAGCGTGCCACGATCCAACGCGGCCTTCACTAAATCCGCATTGCCCTCACGCACACCCATTAACAAAACATCTTCAACTTCCTCAGCGCCCTTTTCCAGTAACAAACGCACGACCTGCACGTGTTTGCCGTCAATGGCCCAGGTCATCGCGGTACCTTGATAAAAAGTGTCTTTAACTTTCACATCGGCGCCGCGGTCGAGCAGTATCTTCGTGATTTCGGCATTGCCTCGTTCAGCGGCCTTGAACAGCGCCGTCGTACCGTAGCGAAACTTCGCATTCACATCAGCGCCACGGTCCAGCGCCGCCGTCACACCCGCGACATCGCCCTTCCGAACAGCCTCATAAAGCTGATCGTTCAACTCCTGTTTGGAAGGCGCCGCAGTCTGCAAAAACAAAAGTCCGGCAAGTGAAAAGAGGAAGACCTTTTGTAGCACCAACATGACTTCTCCTCGCGGTGAACAAAGTCCAAAATCAACTACAGATTAACGGATGAGACGGAAACTGCTAGAATCACGAAAAAAAGTGTAACGCAGCAACGTGAGCGTACGTATTCTACATCCACAAGGTTGCAAGCGCGCAGTGACTTCTTAACCCTTGTACAGCTTTTTCGCCAAGTCGGAAACATCTTTTTCGATTTATAGTGACGGGGCTTCAAAATGACTAACCTGATCTCCATATATTTGAACCTTTGCCTTGCTTTCGCCGTCGTCAGCGCGAGTGACTGGGCCGAATGGCGCGGACCAGCGCGCGACGGAATCTCAAATGAAAAGAATCTTCCGGTGAAGTGGTCGCCAACTGGTGAGAACCTCGCCTGGAAAGCTCCGTATGGTGGACGTTCGGGGCCTATAGTCGTCGGCGATCACGTCTACCTGCAAAACACAGCCGGCGCCGGCGAGACGGAGCAGGAGCGGCTGATGTGCTTCAACGCTGATACCGGCAAGCTGCTCTGGGAACATCGCTTCAACGTTTACCTCAGCGACGTTCCGCCACATCGTGTCGGTTGGGCATCTCCGGTCGGAGATCCGTCGACTGGAAACGTCTACGCGTTCGGCGTTGGCGGTACTCTGCTCGGTTTCAGTAAAGATGGAAAAGTTTTGTGGGAACGATCGCTCGGTGAAGACTTCGGGTTACTCACAACGCACGGCGGACGCACAGTGTCGCCGATCATCGACGGCGATCTCGTAATCGTGAGTGGTGTCACATTCCAGTGGGGCCAGCACGGACGCGGCGCACATCGCTTCATGGCTTTCGACAAAAAGACCGGCGAGACGATGTGGGTGAGTGCTCCCGGCGGCCGGCCTTACGACACAACATACGCGCCACCAATCATCGTCAACGTCAATGGAACGCGACTGCTGATTCAGGGAGGCAGCGACGGCTTTGTCTACGCAATCAAGCCGCAAACGGGTGAGCCGGTTTGGAAGTATGAGATCAGCAAACGCGGACTCAACACGGGCGTGGTCGTCTACAACAACATGGCCATACTCACGCACAGCGAAGAGAACCTTGCGTCGAGCGAGATGGGCATGATGGTCGCTGTTGACACCACTGCCAAAGGCGACATCAAGCCGGAACAGATCAAGTGGAGCACGTACGGTTGGCAGGGTGGCTTCTCTTCACCAGTGCTCGATGGCGATCGCATGTATCAGATCGATAACAGCGCCAACATCGCCGCCTTTGATGTGAATACCGGCAAACAACTCTGGACCAAAACCCTTGGCACGATCCAGAAGGCGTCGCCAGTTCTCGCTGATGGCAAGCTGTACGTCGGTACTGAGAATGGAAAGTTCTTCATACTCAAACCATCTGCGACCGGATGCGAGATTCTCGATGAGGACCAATTGGAAAACAACGGCGTAGAGGAGAAGATCATCGGCTCCGCCGCGGTCGCGAATGGCCGGATCTATTTCGCGAGCGAAGCGGGTCTTTACTGCATTGGCAAGAAAGCGAGTCGTACGTCTTCACACACGACGGCGGGCGCTGCGGCACAGGGGACGCCAGTCAGCTCAAATCCCGCAACGTTCGTTCAGGTCGTTCCGACTGAACTGATACTCAAACCCGGCGACAAAGTGAATTTCCGCGTTCGACTCTTTGACGCACAGGGAAATTTCATTCGCGAAGAACCCGCGGCGACGTGGTCACTCGATAAGCTGAAAGGCGCAGTTGAGAATGGTCACTTCACCGCAGCCTCTGACGCGATAGCGCAAGCGGGTCTGGTCAAGGCAACAGTCGGTGACTTGAGTGGAACTGCAAGTGTGCGTGTGTTTCCGCCGCTGCCGTGGAGTGAGAATTTCGATTCGTACGCTATCAACACCCTCCCGCCAACGTGGGTGAACACCACGCTCAAGTTCAGCGTGCGCGAGCAGAACGGAAACAAAGTGTTGACAAAGTTAACTGAAGGCTCATCGTTGTTGACGCGCGCTCGTGCCTACATGGGACCATCCGACTGGTCCAATTACACGATCGAAGCCGACGTAAACGCCACGCAAAAGCGACGTCAGCAAGGCGATGCCGGCGTGATCGCGCAGCGCTACGTGTTGACTCTTTACGGGAACAGCCAGAAGCTGCACATCGAGCCCTGGCAACCTGAAGTCAAACGGACCAAAAGCGTCGATTTCGCGTGGAAGCCTGACACCTGGTACCGTCTCAAACTTGAAGTGCAAAATCTGCCGGATGGCAAGACGCGCGCGCGCGGCAAAGCATGGGCGGCAAACGAACCCGAACCATCTGCCTGGATGGTTGAATACATCGATCCGATTCCGAACCGCCAGGGCGCACCTGGAATTTTTGGCAACGGTCTCGCTGAACTCTACTTCGACAACATAAAGGTGTACGCAAACAAATGAGATTCAAAAGCTTTAACTCCAACGCAATTATTCGCCCGGCTGCTCTAATGTGCGCGCTGCTCCTGTTGACTGCCGCTGTCTACTACGTTGCACCTTCTGCATCAGCGTCAGATCCAGGCACCGGCGACTGGCCCATGTGGGGCGGCACACCTGATCGCAATATGGTGTCGAAAATGAAAGGACTGCCGACGAGTTGGGACGTCAAGACGAAGAAGAACATAAAGTGGGTGGCCCAACTCGGCTCGCAATCCTACGGTAACGTAGTCGTTTCTGGTGGCATGGTTTTCATCGGCACCAACAACGAGGGACTGCGCGATCCGAAGATCACTGGTGACAAGGGCGTGCTGATGGCTTTTCGTGAATCCGATGGTGCGTTCATGTGGCAGATGGTCACCGATAAACTCGCGACTGGCCGCGTAAACGATTGGCCATACCAGGGCGTCGCGTCGTCACCATTAGTCGATGGCGATCGTCTCTATTACGTGTCGAACCGCGCTGAACTCATCTGTCTCGATACGCAGGGTTTTCGCGATAAAGAGAATGATGGTCCAGTGACAGATGAGAAACTGACCGGCGAGACAAACGCAGACGTTGTTTGGAAGCTCGACATGATGGAGGAAGTCGGGTCGTTGCCGCACAACCTGGCAAATTCGTCGCCAGTCATGTACGGCGATCTCGTCTACGTCAGCACTTCGAATGGGCAGGATGAAAGCCACGTCAACATTCCGTCACCCAAGGCGCCGGCGATCATTGCGGTTAACAAGAAGACGGGCAAAATCGTTTGGGAAGACAATTCAGTTTTCGACAAGATTCTGCACGGGCAGTGGTCGTCGCCGACAGTCGGAACGATCGGCGGCGTGGTCCAACTTATCCATGCGCAAGGCGACGGTTGGATTCGTGGCTACGAAGCGCTGACTGGGAAGAAGTTGTGGGAGTTTGATACTAATCCGAAAGATTCGGTTTGGCCCAAGACACGCAATGAACTGATCAGTACGCCGGTGGTTTACGAAGATCGCGTTTACATCGCGAATGGACAGGATCCGGAACACGGCGAAGGCGTGGGCCACATGTACTGCATCGACGCCACCAAACGAGGCGACATCACCACGAGTGGTCTGGTCTGGCACTACGACAAGATTCGCCGCTCCATCTCGACGCCGGCGATCAAGGATGGACTGGTTTACGAAGCTGACTTCAGTGGTTTTCTCCACTGTCTCGACGCGAAGACAGGTCAGGTCTACTGGACACACGATCTGTTTGCAGCGATTTGGGGATCACCGATGCTGGTCGACGGGAAGATTTATCTCGGCGACGAAGATGGCGACGTCGTGATCATGCAGGAAGGCAAGGTGAAGAAAGTCATCGCGGAAATAAACATGGGCAGCTCGGTTTATTCTTCGGCTGTTCCCGCGAATGGAGTGCTGTACATCTCCAATCGCAATCAGCTTTTCGCGATACAGGACGCGGCGGCAGGTAAGTCTTCTACGGCACGCAATTGAGCTTTTACTCTGCGGCCCTCTGCGTATCTCCGCGTTCTCTGCGTTAGAAATTATCTCATTAACGCAGAGAACGCGGAGATACGCAGAGGGCCGCAGAGCACACTTTAAATGAAGAGTTTTGATTTTCAACCGCGCACTCGCTTGATCTTCGGGGCTGGAGTTGTCGAACGTCTCGGTGAGTTGGCGCGGGAGTTGGACTTCAAGCGCACGCTGCTCGTTGCGGATCATGGTCTCGTTGCGTCAGGACACGTCGACGAAGCAGTTGGACCACTGCAAAACGCCGGTGTCGAGGTGTTTCGCTTTCACGATTTCGAAGTGAATCCCGACACGCTGATGGTTGAGAATGGGGCCAAGGCAGTCTCACCTTTAAAGATCGATTCGATCATCGGTCTCGGCGGTGGTAGCTCGATGGATTGCGCCAAGGGAATTAACTTCCTGTTGACCAACGGTGGTCACATGGCTGATTACCACGGCTATAGCAAAGCGACTCAACCGATGCTGCCGATGATCGCGATCCCGACGACGGCGGGCACCGGCAGTGAAGCACAAAGTTACGCGCTCATTTCAGAAGCAAAGACGCACGTGAAGATGGCCTGTGGCGATCCGAAGGCTGCTTTTCGTGTCGCGCTTCTCGACCCGACTCTGACCGTCTCACAACCACGCAGCATCACTGCGACTTCCGGTTACGATGCGATTGCTCACGCAGTTGAAACCTACGTCACACTGAAGCGAAATCCGATCTCCGAACTCTTCTCGCGCGAGGCGTGGCGACTGCTTGAGCCGAATTACGAACGTGTACTTCGTCAACCTGATAACTTGACTGCCCGGGGCGCGATGCAACTGGGCGCGTTTTATGCGGGCCTCGCGATTGAGAATTCGATGCTCGGTGCCACGCATGCCTGCGCCAATCCGCTGACCGCGCGCTACGGAACCGCACACGGCGCGGCAATCGCGATGTTGCTGCCGACGGTGGTTCGCTGGAATGAAAAGGCCGGGATCAATTACTGGTCGCCCGGAGAGCAACTGGCGCGCAGACTCGAAGAACTCGCCGAGGCGGGCGGTTTGCGCACGAACCTGCGAAGCCTCGGTATCAGTGAAACGGAATTGCCTGAGCTGGCCACTGACGCTGCTCAGCAGTGGACCGGCACGTTTAATCCCAGACCCCTCGATCAGCAAGGAGCTATTGAGATTTACCAATGCGTCTATTGAAGAGTTTATTTGTTGTCCTTTGCTTCGCGATCTTCGCGATGGCACAGGAAACTCCTGCGGACAACTGGTCTCAATTCCGCGGCAATCAACAGTTGACCGGAGTGTCGCAATCGAAAGTGCCAGATTCGCTGAAGCAAGTCTGGACTTATGAAGCGGGCGACTCGATCGAGTCGTCGGCTGCAATTGTCGGCAGCACTGTCTTCGTCGGTTCTCAAAAAGGCGAGCTCGTCTCGCTGAGTCTCGATAACGGATCCGTCTACTGGAAATTCGCGACTGGAAATCCGATCGGAGAATCTTCACCGGCTTATAGCGGCGGCACGGTCTATATCGGTGATTTGGGCGGGTGGCTGAATGCGCTGAACGCGTCGGACGGTAAAAAGTTGTGGGCCTTCAAGACCAACGGCGAGATCAAATCGTCGCCCGTTGTAGTCGGTGATCGCGTCTTGATCGGATCTTACGACGAACAACTCTATTGTCTCTCGGCGAAAGACGGTTCGCTGAAATGGAAGTTCAAGACGAATGGACCAGTACACTCGACTCCCGGCATCGCGGATGGAATGGCTTTCATCGCCGGGTGCGACGAGTTGTTTCGCGCGATTCGGATCTCGGATGGCAAAGAAGTCTTCAACGTTTCGTCGGGAGCGTATACAGGCGCATCGCCCGCATTGCGAGATGGATCGGCGTTTTATGGCACGTTCGACAACGAAGTGTTGAGCGTGAATCTGGCGGAACACAAAATCGCCTGGCACTACGAGCACCCGCAACGCAAGTTTCCGTTTTACTCGTCTGCGGCAGTGACGAGAGAACGTGTCGTTATTGGGGGGCGCGACAAGATGGTCCATGGTTTGACGGTGGCTGGCAAACTGGCGTGGACGTTTGCAACGCGCGCGCGCGTGGAGTCGTCACCGGCGATCGCAGGCGATCGCGTTTACGTGGGATCGAATGATGGGCGATTTTACGTTTTGAGTTTGAGTACCGGCGCGAAGCTTTGGGAGTTTGAAGCGGGTGCGCCGCTGTCAGCCTCACCTGCGATCGCGAATGGACGCATCGTGATCGGTTCTCAAGACGGTCGTCTTTACTGCTTCGGATAATCCGCCCTCATCCGTGTTATCCGCGGCTAAAAATACTTCGCAAGTGTTGCCTCACGAGGCTTCTGCGTCAGCAGCGATACGACAATCATCAGCAGTGTGGAAACGATCACCATCGGGACAACCGGCATGAACCCGAAGACCGCTGTGCCTCCCGGCGTTCGCGATAACACCTCGATACCACCGGGCGCCCAGAGAACTGTCGCCGGCCCAGGCGCAGGCGCCGGCACTACGGCCTGTAAAATCGCGACTGCAACGACCGTCAGTACAGTCCAAACCGTGACTGCCAGCGCGCCCCACTTCGTGCTTCCCTTCCAGAACAACGCTGCGACCAGTAATGGCGACAACGCCGCGTAACCTGAAAACGCGTATTGAATTGCCAGCTCAAAGATCGTTTCCGGCGCCCGCAACGCCACCGCGTAAGCAAAGATTGTGATCAGGATGATGAATATGCGTCCGGTCTGAACCTGCACGTGTTCACCAAAGCGCGCCTTCCCGCCGTAAAAGGCGAAGACGTCCTCCGTGAACATAGTCGAGAGAGCCAGAATCTGTGAGTCACTTGCCATCACCGCGGCCATGATGCCTGCACCCAACAATCCCGCGAGCCAGAGCGGCGCGTATCGATGCAACAGCAGCATGATGACGTCGTCGCCGGCTGACTGTTCGCGCAACTCGTCCCGCTTCTCCGGCTCCATGTTCTTGCCCTGCGTCGCGAGGACGCGGCGCGCTTCCTGCTTCGCGCGAATCTCGGGCATGTCTACTCGATTCGCCATTACGCCGAGAAACACGCACGGCAGCCAAATCGCGAGTATGCAAAGCGGATAAAAGATGACGGTCTTCTTAAACTGCGCCATCTTTCGTGCCGTCAGGCAGAAGATCAGGATGTGCGGAAACGCGATGGCAGAAAGCGGAATGAAGGTGTAACTGAAAAAGTAGTACGGCGAGATTCGTTCGCGCGTGAGCAGCGAAGCCATTGGCGACGCTTGTATCGCGTGTGCCGCAGTGCTGAAGCCGCCCATGCCGACACCAATCACGATCAGAGCGATAGCGCCGAAACACAGGAACAATACAGTCTGGAAAGTATTGACCCAGGCCGTCCCACGCATGCCGCCGAAGAACACGTAGCTCATCACTACGAGTGCGACAATCGCGCCGCCGAACCAGAACGGAACAAGTCCGTTGCTGATCGTGTAGAGCGTTGTGCCGCCGCCCATGATGCCGATGATGATGTAAGGCACCAGCAACACCGCCTGGACCACGAAGATCACTGTGCCGATGTGACTGCATTCCCAGCGATCTCTAAACATCTGCACCGGCGTCATGAAGCCGTGCTTCTTGCCGAGTGCCCAAACACGCGTGCCGATGAGAAAGATCGTCAGTGGAATCACCAAGCCTGACGACGACGCCATCAAGCCGAAGGTGACGATGCCGTTCGTAAAAGCGTGACCCGACGAACCGAGAATCGCGAACGCGGTCATGTTCGTGCCGAACAGTGAAAACAGAAACACGAATGGACCAAGCGAACGGCTTGCGAGGAAGTAGTCTTCAGCCTCCTCTTTGCTCGAAGCGCGACGAAAGGCAAAGATACCGATGTAGAGAACGGCAGCGAGGTAAAGGAAAACAACGATTGCAGGAATCAAGCGCGCCGGTCCTCCCTGGTAGTTGATTCTTCAACTTCTTCTTCAAGGTGAGATGGCCAGGCGTACGTCACCAACAGCCACATCAGCAGCGCCGCGGCGATGGAAAAGCAACCTTGATAGAAGAGTCCGATGGGGATGAAACCAAAAACCAGATAGGAGCTTCGCCAGAACCAGATGTCCTGATGAAGCACGTAGAGTACGACGACAGCCAAAACAAGCAGGATGTTCTTCACGGAGGCGAGAAAGTATCAAGCCCGTTTGGTGAGTGTCAAGTTTTAGATTTGCTAAGGCGAGCCGAAAGTGTTCCGCTTATCTGCTCGAAAAAGAAAAAAGCGGCGAAGCCCAAGAGCCCCGCCGCTGCCTGGTCTGACTGATTAGTAGAAACTCACTACACTCGTTCTGGCCGCGTTTCTTAAGGGGTCCTTACCACTAGACCAATAATCGTATTACTAGAATCGTACCATACGGCCACTTCCAGGTTGCTCCCGGAATTGAAGGCATTTTGAACCGACGCCTGGAGCCCAGCCGATGTGTTAGGAAGGTTTGTCCACGTACTGTTTACAAAAAGCCAGAGGCGGTTATTGTTGCCTGGCGGCAATGAAATCAGTTCAAGCCAGTACTTGCTGGCTATTCCGGTCGTTGTTGTAAGTGCTGCCGCTTTTACTACGGCCTCAGAAACTTTGTGAGATACAGGGGTGGTGATCGTTGCAGGGGTTGGCATTGTAGATTTTCCTTCTTTCTGGTTGAGGGGAAGCCATAGGTAGCCTCCTTTGAGGTTATGAATACTCTGACTAGGAGTACTCTGTGAGTTTCGAGTCGAAAAGTGACGGGGCGAAGCCTATAACAAAACGTCGGATGCTGCAAGGAATCTACGAGCGCCGGATAAGTCGCGTTTCGCCAGGCTTACGAGCCCGCGGAAGCTTTAACGCGCAGGGCTTTGAGATGATGAGAATCGATGTGGTGACGCTTGATCATGCGGTCGAGGGTCTTGCGATCCACCGCCAGCACGCGGGCTGCGGCTTGTTTGTTGCCGCGAGTGTGCTCGAGCACTTGCGCAACGTAACGCCCTTCGATTACGGATAACGTGACCCAGTCGTCGTTTGCAGCTTCGGGTTCGGTGATTACCGTTTGGTCTTGAATGCCGTAATTGCGTACGCGTTCCGGCAAATCTTTGGCGCGAATAGTGCCGTCACATATCGCAACCGCACGCACGACAGCATTCTCCAGTTCGCGAATATTTCCGGGCCAGTTGTACTTCTCGAGCAACGCGAGTGCGTCGTTTGCAAACGTCACTGACGGGCTTAATGAATAAACGCGATCCGCAAAACTCTGAGCCAGCAGCGGGATGTCTTCGGGCCGTTCACGTAGCGGCGACAAGACGATCGATACTTCACTCAAACGCTCGAAAAGCTCGTTGCCAAATCTTCCTGCAACGACCTCTTGTTCGACGTTGTGATTGCTCGCCGCAATCACACGCACGTCTACCTTTAGCACATCATTCGAACCGGCGCGTGTAATCTCGCCTGTTTGCAGGAAATGCAAAAGCTTCTCCTGAAGTGATGGCGTCGTTTTCGTGATCTCTGTGAGAAAGATCGTGCCGCCATCGGCGTCTTCGAAGAACCCACGTCGATCTCGTCCAAACAATTCCGATTCGATCGACTCCGCCGGAATTGATGCGCAATTTACGATGACGAAAGGTTGGTCACGTCGACTGCTGTGATTGTGAATCGTGGAAGCAACGAGTTCTTTGCCAGTTCCGGATTCGCCAGTGAGTAACACTGGAGAATTCGTGTCGGCCATCCGGCCTACTTGTTTCACTACTTCGACAAACGCATGACTGCGTCCGATGATGGTCCAACCTTCTTCTCGCAACACGCTCGACACGAACTCACGTAACTGCGACTCGTCATCGATAACGAGCGCCTGAAAGTTTCCGTTAGTGGAGTCATTGATTGTGCTTCGGTTTTCCATGGCGATCCCTTTCATGTCTCAGATAAAAGAAGGGGACGGCGACCTCGCCCTGGTCACCGTCCCCCTTTCCACGCGCGAGGTTTTCACCTTGTTACGCGCGCGTCTCGTAGAAACCAACTGACGGCCGCCGGTGTGATAGAGAATTCCCGGCAGCAGCTTGCTCGATGAGGGACTTACTCGATCTCGTCTAAGTAGCAAACAGGCCCTGCTACCTCCGTGAGTGATACCCCGGTGGCGTCAATCAATTCGTGGTCACGGGATCGAGTTGCAACTGGCCACATCAAACTTTGCAAATAGCTCTTCACTGCCATGGAGGAAACGGCAATGGTCCCACCCCTCTTCATTGTTACGCTAATACAAGGGAAAGATTTTGTCTGGCCGCCTACTGCTGCCAGCTCGCACGTCCTTAAACGAACCTAGGCTAAGCGCTAACCACATTTATGCGCAATTAGGGAGATTCCTGACGTAGGCTCAGTGAATTCCTGATCCTATTCGACTTCGATTAGTCCGACGATGATGGCGTAGCGAACGAGTCCGGCGACGTCATGTATGCCGAGGCGTTCCATTAACTGGGCGCGGTGAGTTTCGACAGTTTTGACACTAATCTCCAGGACCTGTGCGATCTGTTTGGTGGTCCTGCCTTCGGCGATGAGGCGAAGCACTTCGCGTTGGCGTGGACTCAAGCTCGCGAGCAGGTCTCTCTTCGTTGCTCCTTTGCCGTATTCAATTATGGTCTTTCGGGAGGTCTCGGGTGAGATGTAAACCTCTCCCCGGATCACTGTTTGAATTGCCTGCTCGAGCTCCGTGCTCGCGGCGCTTTTGGGAAGGAAGCCCGCTGCGCCTTCACGCAGCGCACGAATGGCATATTCACCTGCTTCGTGGACAGTCAGGACGATGACGCGAATCTCAGGAAACTGCTTCGTGATCTGGTCGAGGACTTCGAAGCCACCGCCGTCGGGCATGGTGATATCGAGCAACATGAGGTTGGGTTTGAGTTCACTGACGAGATCCATCGCTTCGCTGCCCTTGCCGGCTTCGCCCACGACTATTATGCCTTCGATTTTTTCTACGAGGGCTCGAATACCAGCGCGGACAAGGGCGTGGTCATCGGCGATCAGCACACGAATCGGTTTCATTTGAGGACGCCTAGTGAGTTCAGTCCCATCATTGCAGGAATCTCCTGATCCAACAATCAGGAATAACCTGAGTTTAACGTCATTATAAGTTAAACATTTGCGAATCGGTCTCCTGAGTAACCTTGACGATCTGACCGGCATTAATCGTAGGCAAAATCTCGAGCACCCTGGGCACCAAAGTTCTCAGGTCGGAGTATCTGTTCGACCGTGCCTTCAGTATGACTACCGCGATTTCGAGATTAGCTGCGTTTTGTTGAAAAGGAATGTTTTGATCGACAGTGATAAGAACATCGAACTCACTACTGGCCTGCTGAAGTAGCGCACCGTTCTTTAATCCTTTTAACCAAGTCTGTTCCACTGTCTGGACATCGTATCCAGTGAAATCGAGGATTAGTCGTTTAGGCGTACATTCGTCAGGCAGCAGTTTCATATTCGGTGAGGAGCCGTTCACGCATCAATTCAAGCACACCCAAAGCTTGCTCGCGCGTTACTGTTGGAAAGTCTGCAAGGAACGTATTGAGGGTGTCCCCTGCTTTAAGGTAATCGAAGAGATGGTTTATAGGGACACGGGTGCCGGTGAAGACAGGTGTTCCACTCATCTTTTCAGGATCGACTTCAATGAAATCTTTAGCATTCACTGGTATCTCTTCCAAATCGCTGTTCATTGTACTGCTTTCCTTGCGCGTGTTAAACGGCTAGAATGCCTTTGTGAACACAAAACAAATAATTTTTCCGGAAGGAGTGCCTCTAGAGTATAGGGATCGCAGCATACGCGTGATTGGCTCACGGATCACGCTGGACACGTTGGTACATATCTTCCAAAGAGAAGAATCGGTGGAGTACCTTGCGGACGGATTTCCAACACTCTCTCTCGAACAGATCAAAGCGGTGATTGGCTGGTATCTCACTCACCAGCAAGAAGCCGATGAGTATTTGGAGGAGAGCGAGGCAGAGGCTGAAGCGGTGTGGGAGAAAATCTCAAGCAAGCCTGAATATAAAGCAGCTCGTGAAGAACTTCTACGCCGGTGTGAAGAATTTCGGCGCCAGCAGCGGGCAATGATCGAAACGTAAACCTCACGACATCACGTAAACCATGCTTCGTCTCCTCACCGACGAAAATTTTGACGAGAACATTCTGCGTGGCCTTCGCCGCCGCTTGAGTGAACCAGACTTCCTGTCGGTAAGGGACGCCGGATTTGCTAGTCGACCTGATTCCTTCTTACTGGAATGGGCTCTTCAGGAGAATAGAACCATTCTGACTCACGATCTAAAAACCATGACTAAATACGCCGAAGAGCTAGTGGCCAAAGGTGAACCGATGGCCGGCCTAATTTTCGTGCCCGATCAATTGGCCATAGGCCGCGCCATAAAAGATCTGGAACTAGTTTTGGCGTGCTACTCGCAATCAAATATGCGCGATCGCATCGAGTATTTGCCGCTCTAACGATCGCCTAAACAAGCGTGGGAGCCAGCACGAACTGTCCGAGGTGGGGGCCGGAGTAGTTTCGTGCGGTGCGGAGAGCGAGTTCCAGAGCTGGCCGCGTAGTCTCAGGGGTGATTACTGCATCAACGAATCCACGCGCCGCTGCATACTTCGCATCAAGCTCCGTGTCATACGTCTCACGCACCTTATCCATCTCGGCCGTTAACGCCTCATCAGGCGATTCTCCGTTCTTCTTTAACTTTTCGAGTTGACTGCCGAACACAGCCTGCACCGCTGAGTCGCCTTCCATAACACCCATCCGCCCAGTGGGCCAACTGTAAATGAAATCCGGATCAAACCCCTGTCCCGCCATCGCGTAATAGCCAGCGCCGGACGCATGATTGACTGTTAATACAATCTTCGGAACTGTTGCCGTCGCCATCGCCTCAACGAATTTTGCTCCCGCACGAATTATTCCGGAGTGTTCGGCGTCTGATCCGACCATGAACCCGGAAACATCCTGCACAAACAATAGCGGCGTTTGATGCCGGTTGCACGTCTCGATGAAGTACGCGACTTTCTCCGCTGACTCGGTGTAGACGATGCCGCCAAACCTCGGCGGCTTTCCACCCGGCAGACGCACCATCCCACGATGATTCGCGATTACGCCAACCTGAATACCGCTGATGCGCGCGTGACCAGTGATCATCTCCTTCGCATAATCCGCCTGGAACTCGTCGAGATGACCTTCATCAAGCAAACACTCCAATAGTTTTCTTACGTCATACGGTTGCCGGTGATCTTCAGGAACGAGATCGTAGAGTTCTTCGGCAGGTCGCAGTGGCTCGCGCGGTTGTTCATTCGAGAGCGCAGCAGCAGGTTTTGGTAACTCCGAAACAAACTCCCTGATCTTCTCAATGCAGGTTTGATCGTCGGCTACTCTATAATGCGCTACGCCTGACAATTCGTTGTGCGTGCGAGCGCCGCCCAACGTCTCATTGTCGATTGTTTGACCCGTCGCACCTTTAACGAGGTTTGCGCCGCCGAGACCCATAAACGACGTGCCCTCGACCATGATAATAATGTCCGACAACGCCGGAAGGTACGCACCGCCCGCGATGCATGGTCCCATCACGGCGGAGATCTGCGGCACCTTCAAATAGCGACGCATGATCGAGTTGTAATAAAAAATGCGCGACGCACCGTACTGCCCCGGAAAGACACCGCCCTGGTAAGGAAGATTCACGCCCGCCGAATCGACGAGGTAAATGATCGGCACGCGCGAACGCATCGCAATCTCCTGCGCACGCAGGATCTTCTTGATCGTCTCAGGCCACCACGAACCGGCTTTAACTGTCGCATCGTTTGCAACGACGACAACTTCCCTGCCCTCGACCTTTCCAACCACAGTAACAACACCCGCACCCGGAGCACCGCCATCGTACTGGTCGTACGCCACAAGAAGTCCGATCTCCTGCACGTAAGCATCTTTGTCGAGCAGCAACTCGATCCGTTCTCGTGCGGTGAGTTTTCCCTGCTGGTGCTGTCGATCGATCTTCTCTGGACCACCACCAAGACGAAGCTTCGCCTCAAGTGTCTGGAGTTGATCGGTGAGTTCGCGTAAGCGCGTGGCGGTATCAGACTTTTTCATCAGCTTGTCGTTGTCAGATTCTATAGTTGTTGCCAGATCGCGCGCAGCAAAGTGTTCGCGTTGGTGGACGAAGGAATGCCCTCAAGGATCGCTACTCCTGAACCGCGCAATTCCAACGCGACTACACCACTCGACGTTTGCCACTCGAAACGCTCACCCGTGTTTTTAACTTCTTTCGCATCTGCGTATCTCTTAACAGTGCGTTTGGCATACGCATCGAAAAACTCTTTCGCGTCGTTCGCCGTGTCCCATAACGTCAATTGTGCGATGAACACTTCACCCGGTTTCGACGTCTCATAAAGTGCGAAACGATCACCGGCCCAACCCGCAGCCGCCTGCTTCGACTCAACCGCATCGTTCAAGTACTCATCGAGCACGAGGTAACAACCCCATTCGCCGTTTACATCGTAATCGATACGCTTCCAGTTTGGACCAAGAAAACTCTTGAACTCCGGCAACGTGATTTTCTGGGGCGCTTCGTAAGCGAAGTATTTGTCGGCGTGAAGAATCTGCTCACTCGACTGCGGCAACTTTTCAAACGCGCGCGACACCATCTGCCAACCGCCACGCTTGTAGAGTTGCGTGGCCCATGCTGACCCTTCTTCATACGGAAACAAAAGAGACTCACGCAACGCGCGTGGCGCCTGTTTAAATTGTTCAGTGGCCAACTCCTGCGCACCGAGACTCTTGATGAATGCGAGTGCCACTAAAGGATTCTTCGCCATGTAGAGAGTCATCGCGAGCGTCGCATCCCCTTCGATAAGCGCGTGCGCGGCGAGTTCGGCGTCGGAGTCACCCTTGGGCCAATTCTCAAAACGCTTGAGGTTGAAGTGTTGATCCTGAAGAGCGTGAGTCAGCTCGTGGGCCATCACGGGTTTCTGTCCTTCCAGTTCGATCCAATCTGCCAGATAAAACTGCTGTGCTTTTGGATCGTAGTAACCCGCGACCTGCTCAGTTAATAACTTGATCAGAAACGGACGATAGGAAAAGTTCTGCGGTGCCAGGCCAAACGCTTTGAGCACCATTTCCGCAGCATGCATCTCCGCTGGAGTAGTCTCGTCGTCAAGATTGCGGATGATCATACGCTCGATCTCCGCACGCGACTGCGCCCCGCTTTTAACGTTCTTCAGTATCGAGAGCTCTCGCAATTCGCTGGTTTCTTTAAGCACGGCCGCGGTAGTTGAGACGATTGCCGCGTTCTGGGCCGTGGCGGCGGCGCCGGTCTGGGCGTGGCCAAGCGGCAAAAAGCTGCCGGTGCAAAGGCAGAAGAGGGTTAAAAGGACCAGACCGCCGCTGATTTTCTTTGACATAATTGGGCTTTCACTCTTATAGTCCGCTAAACGTTTACAGTTGAACCTGGATCGGGAAATCATTTCCTTCTCTCGCTTATGAGTTCGGAAGGCTTTGCTCAGATGACAAGCCCTGCCCCTGACGATGTATTCGGCGTTTGGCACGAAACGGTTTTACGTGTGCGTTATGCCGAAACGGACAAGATGGGCATTGTTTATTATGCCAACTATTTGGTCTGGTTCGAAATCGGCAGGACTGACTATTGCCGCGCGCGCGGTTTTTCTTACCGCGACATGGAACAGAGCGAAGATGCTTTTCTGGTAGTGGCCGAAGCTTATTGTCGCTACAAAGCACCGGCTTACTACGACGACGAACTGATAGTTCGTACACACATTACCGAATTACGTAAACGTTCCCTCCGCTTTGGCTACGAGATTGTGCGCGCTTCCAACGGACAAGTCGTCGCCGAAGGCGAAACTGGACACGTTGTTACTGACTCCAGCGGGCGCGTGCGCTCGTTTCCTGAAGGCTACGCGCAAAGATTACTCTCACCACCAGTAGTCAAATCTCATCCCGGATCAATGGTGCCCAGCGAGACCGCACCTGAATAATTCTTTTCGTCACAACTCTTCCCGCCACGGTGTTACAGATTCAGAGCCCCAGCTATTTCTTTTTGTAACTTTTTTGAAGTTCGGTCGTTTTACCTTCAGAGCCGGTAATCACGACCCGGACAATCGAAAGCCTCGTTGCTACTTGCGATAGCAACGAGGCTTGGATGACAACACAAGTTCGATCGCCTCGCAGCGCTCAAAGTTGCATCATCGACACCACGCATCTTAGCGCACACGGTGGACGAGCTTCAACCAGGAAGGGGTCTTTCCAATGTGTCGCTGTGCGCTCCTGTTCGCAGTTGTCTCCCTCTGTCTTCCGTTAACTGTGTTCTCCCAACCACGAACACCGGAAGCTGCACTCAATCACTTCAACAATGCCAATAAGAAAACTGATAATGGCGATCTCGACGGCGCGATCGAAGAGTACACCAGGGCCATCAGCCTGAGCTCTCATCTCGAGGGCTTTAATAGTTCAAATCGACGATTGGGAAATTCGTTCGACGACTATTCAACTGAAGGCATCAGGGTCATCGATCCGTTTACAGCCAACGCTTATAACAATCGTTGCCTCGTTCGCTACAAGAAAAAAGATTTCAGAGGGGCAATCGAAGATTGCGGTGAGGCACTCCGCATCAGGCCGGGATTACCGAGCGCTTATCTGAACCGAGCCGCTGCACTACGCGAGCTTGAAGAGTTTGACGCCGCTCTCAAGGATCTCGATCGCGCAATCGCAATGGACAAAAACTTCTTCGAAGCCTACAGCAATCGTGGCAGCCTCAGGCTCGATTTCGGTGATGTTAACGGTGCGCTCGCTGATCTAAACCGGTCCATTGAACTTAACGATCGTGTTCCGGAGTCGTTTTATCAACGCGGTTACACATACATCGCGTTGAAGAAGTACGACCTCGCCGTCGCCGATTTCAACCGCGCCGTGCGCTTACAACCCAAGATGGCATGGGCCTACCAGGGACGTGGCACCGCGCAAATGATGACGGCAAAGATGGACGGGGCAATCGCCGACTTCTCGCGCGCAATCGAGCTCGATCCGCACCTTGCCTGGGCATACTACAATCGTGGTCTTGCACTCGTGTATACGGGCAATGAGAGTGACGCCCAAAAGGATTTCGACGAGTGCTTGAAATTGCGACCGGATCTAAAGGCTCAACTCGATGCGAAGATCGCTCTGGCGAGAGAGTTACGACAGCAGCACAAACCGCTTCAGTAATTGTAGCCACAAAGAGGCACATAAGGCACAAACTGATTTTGCTTATGTGCCTTTGTGCCTCTTTGTGGCCCTTATTGAGCGTGACTGAGGTTTAGTCGCTCGATGTTTCGAGCGTGGCCTGTGGCTTCATCGATATCGAGCACGACAGCACAGATTCTTACGTCACCGCTCGAATGCTCAGCACGTCGTGCTGTAACGGAAGTAAACCGCGCGATCACGTCGGTCTTATTCATACCGATCACGCCCGCGTAACTTCCGGTCATCCCGAGATCCGTCAGATACGCTGTGCCGCCGGGCAGGATTCTCTCGTCTGCGGTTTGCACGTGAGTGTGTGTTCCGCAAACTGCCGACACACGACCATCGAGATGCCAACCCATTGCGACCTTCTCCGACGTAGCTTCCGCATGCACGTCGACGATGCGCACGGTAGTTTCCGATGGCAACGATTCAAGCACGCCGTCAATGATCCGAAACGGGTCGTCAGAAGGCGGCATGAAAACCCGGCCCATCACGTTCATCACCGCCACGTGTGCGCCGTTAACCTGGCCCACCCAATAGCCGTTACCGGGAGTGTTCGGCGGATAGTTCGCGGGACGAATGAGCCGGGGCTGTTTGCGGATGTATTCGATTGCCTCTTTTTTATCGAAGATGTGATTGCCGGATGTCATCACATCGATGCCGGAAGTAAACAGTTGCTCGCAAAGCGACGGCGTTACTGAAAAGCCGCCGGCAAGATTCTCGGCATTCATGATCGCGAGATCGATCTGGTGCTGTTCGCGGAGATCCTGGATGCGTTCGAGCACAGCTATACGGCCGGGCTTGGCAACAACATCTCCAATCATGAGGACTTTCATATCTTTGGGGAAGCTTGAAAGAAAAACCGCGAACCCTGGATCGTCAATCGTGTCGATCAAGCAAACACGATTTGCGATTCACGACTCGCGGTCTGGCAGGAGGGAGATCCGCATTTGCCGTTCCGAAGCCGTAATTGAACCTGCATAGACAGGTGGGTGACCTCTTAATGCCGCAAGCCTCTGGCAGTTCTTAACGATGAAGAAATGCACTGGCTAACGACCTCGGTCTCCCGAATCAACGGCGTTGGCTCAATCATCGTAACTCGGTGACGAACACCGCAGAACGTTTCCCTCCGCCGCGCGAATAGTAACAGATTTCGCCACAAAAAGGCACATAAGACACAAAAAAGATTTTCATTTTCAACTGCATTTTCTTTTGTGACTTTTGTGCCTTTTTGTGGCTGGGTTTTTTCGCTAACCGAGGCTGAGTTTACCGGCGCCGCCCTGCTCGTGTTCGAGGCTGCTGCGAACCTTCAACAGACGATCGAGCATCTCCGCACACTCCGCGCTGCGCGCTGCGAGTTGCGAATCTGCCTGTTCGTGCATGTTCTTGAGCCGGTGTAGTTCGTCGGCGATGTGAAGCGCGGCGAGGATCGCTACTTTTAAGGAGTCGACCGTGAGTGTGCCGGATGAGATCTCTCTCATGCGACTGTCGACAAACTCGGCGAGTTGAATGATGTACTCCGTATCACCATCAGACCGAATGTTGTAGGTCTGATTGTAGATCTCAACCCGAATGGTGGGACTACCGCTACTTCCTTCCATACTGCCTTTATTGATCATGCGACCGATGCCGGAACTCATCTGAGTTCCTCAGCCATTTCCGGATCGAGAGCGGCGACTGCATCGAGCATGGCTTCGACTTTCATGCGGATGGTTTCACGTTCGGCGAGCAGCTTCTCGACCTGGTTTTCGAGTCGCTCTTTTTCATTAAGCACGTTGCCCATGTCGCGGTGAATGAGGGCAAGTTCTTTTTCGAGATTCTCTTTTTCCTGGCGCAGCGTCTTCGTGAGTTCGATGGTGCGATAGATCTTATCTTCCAAGTGAGAAAACTTTTCCAAGCCTGACAGACCGACCATCTTTTGTCTCCCGAAGTTTGAACTGGAATCGCGAAGGGATTATCCGTCGTAACGCCTGTGAGCGCAAGACTCATTTTGCAATCGTGACAGATTTATTTTCATCGTTGCCTATCGTTGCTGGGCGCCGAAGGTTTCGAGCAGCCGCGAGGTCAAACGCGAGTGATACTCTTCCACATCTTCATCGCGCAACGTGCGTTCGTCAGAACGATACTCGAGCCTGAGAGTCACCGAACGTTTTGATGGAGGGATATTGCCACCTTCGAAAGTGCCGACGAGCTTCACGCTGCGACAATCGCCGACCTCGTGCTCTTTGACTGCGGCAAAGATCTCATCAAGGGCAACGTTGCGATTAACGAGCAACGAGATGTCGCGCGTGACCGATGGATAACGAGGCAGCGGGGAATACTGGATCAACTTCGCCGGACCACTCAACAGCGCGCTCAGGTCCAACTCGAGAACATACACGGGCTGCCGGAACTTGTAAGACGTGGCGACGCTCTCAGCCAAACGTCCGATGGTGCCGATTGCTGTTCCATCGCTCAACTTGATTTGGGCGGATTGCCCCACTCGCAGATGGCGTGCGGAAGTTTGCGCGAAAGACAAAGGACTGAGATTCATCCAATCGACAGCGGCTTCGAGCGCGCCTTTGAGATCGAAGAAATCAAGTTCGCGTTCGGCTTGGGCGCGATCCTGTTCGAGTGCGCCACCAGTGGCGACGAGAGCAAGTGAAAGAGTCTCGTGCGGCAACTCTTTCGGCTTGAAAATCGTGAAAATCCGGCCAACTTCGAACAATCTGACATCACGAATACCGTGATTGAGATTGTGCCGCACTGAGCTCAGCAGACCCGGCAGAAGCGTAGAACGCATCCACGCGGCGTCTTCAATGATCGGATTCGCGAGTTGCGGCTGATCGTTTTCATGACCAGCGAACGACGGGATCAACTCGAAGCGCGCGTCTTGTTGAATGAAGCTGAAGCTGATCGCTTCGTCGAAGCCGAACGCGTTCAACGCACGTCGCAAGGAACGTTGCTTCATCTCGCTCGGCTGGTACTCGCCGGACGAGTTCGACGGTGGTAGTTCCTCTCCGATCTTTTCGTAGCCGGTGTGTCGTGCGACCTCTTCGACGAGGTCTTCTTCCTGTTCGACGTCGATGCGCCACGACGGGACCTTGAAGCTTAGACGACCATCGACTTGTTCCTTCTGTTCGAAACCCAGTCCACTCAAGATGCGCACGATCTCTTTCGGCTCAACTGTCAGCGAAGTCAACTCCGTTACACGTGCGGGCCGAAGATTGACGACACGCTCGTTGAACGGCTGCGGGTAGACATCGATCGCGTCTTCAGTTGCAACACCTCCTGCTAGCTGACAGATCAACTCGACGCAGCGTTGCTGAGCACGCAACACACCTGCGCAGTCAGCGCCACGCTCGAACCTGCGCGACGCTTCGGTGTCCATGCCGAGTTGGCGTGCGGTTTGTCTAACTGACTGCGGATCGAAGTATGCGCTCTCGATCAAGACATCCGTGGTGTGGGCCGAGATCTCCGACTCTTCACCGCCCATAATGCCGGCCAGGGCCACGGGCTTCTCGGCGTCAGCGATGACGAGCATGTCGTTTGTCAGAGTTCGCTCGACACCGTCGAGTGTCTTGAGCTTCTCGCCGCCCGCAGCACGACGGACCACAATTCGATGCCCACCAAGCTTTTCGAAGTCGAATGCATGCAGAGGCTGGCCCAGTTCGTGCAGAACGTAGTTGGTGATGTCGGCGACGTTGTTGATGGGACGCTGGCCAATCGTCTCCAGACGTTTCGCCAGCCAATCGGGAGATGGACCAATCTTCACACCGCTTACGATTCGCGCAGCGTACCGCGGACACAGATCCGGATCTTTGATCTCGACTGAAGTTAGATCAGCAGATCGTGCCTCGGTTTTTATGCGTTCTGACGCCGGCAGGTGCAACCGTCCGTTATCAATCACCGTCACTTCGCGTGCGATGCCGACATGCGACAGGCAGTCAGGCCGGTTCGAAGGCACTTCGACGTCAAGCACAGCCACGCCGTCGTGCTCGTCAACCGCGTCGATTGCCAACCCGACCATCGTCAGCCGCTCGCGTACTTGCTGCGGGCTCAGCGCGGTCTCAGTCAGTTCCTTTAACCACTCGTAACTAATGAACATTTATTCGAATTTCTCTAAAAATCGCACGTCATTCTCGAAAAGCAGCCGAATATCGTCGAGCTCATACATCAGCGCGGTCATGCGATCTATTCCGAATCCAAACGCAAAACCGGAATACTGCTGCGGATCGACGCCAACCGTGCGCAGAACATTCGGATGCACCATGCCGGAACCGCCTAACTCGATCCAGCCGGAGTTTTTGCAGATGCGACAACCACTGCCCTTGCATTTGAAACAACTGAAATCAAACTCCGCACTCGGCTCCGTAAACGGGAAATACGACGGCCGAAAACGCGTGACAGTATCCGGCCCAAACACACGGCGCAGAAACTCCGCGACGGTTCCTTTCAAATGCGCCATCGTGATCCCGCGGTCGACGCAAAGACCTTCTACCTGGAAGAACATCGGATTGTGCGTCGGATCGGGAGTATCGCGACGAAACACACGGCCCGGCGCGATCATGCGCACTGGAACACCGCGACGCTGCATCGCATGAATCTGCACGGTGGAAGTCTGCGAGCGCAGCGCGAAACCGTCAGTGGTGTAGAAGGTGTCCTGCCACGCTCGCGCCGGATGATTCTCGGGAATGTTGAGCGCGTCGAAGTTGTAGAAGTCAGTCTCAATCTCGCGATCGTCTTCAATCGCATAACCGAGCGCAACGAACACATCTTCCAGACGTTCGCGCAGGAGTGTGATCGGATGACGATGTCCGAATCGAGGCCGTCGACCCGGCAACGTGACGTCGATACTCTCGCGCGCGGTGCGTTCGTTTTGAATGTAGTCTTTGAGACTCTGCTCCGCCTGGTCCAAAGACTGGACGAACTCGACTTCGGTCGCTTGCACGAGTTGGCCGAAAGCCGCACGTTGATCGGGAGCCACGCGGCCGATCAGCTTCTTGGTCGCGGCGAGTGCGCTCTTTTTTCCGAGATGTCGGGTACGCAAATCGGAGAGCGCGCGCTCTTCCGCCACCGCCGCTTCCAGATCGCCGACGGTAAAGCGGGCAAAGCGCTCGAACTCTTGCTCGAACGCTTTGCGTGCTGCTTCTACTTGATGTTCAGGTGATAGTTCGCTAGTCGACATCAATCAATTTAATTTTTCTTTACCGCTACCCATTTGCCTTGCAACTGTCCGGCGTAGTCGAACTCGCCCGACAGTTTTCCTTCGATGACAGTCGCGCTCATCGAGATGACACCGTTCTGGCCTTCGAGTGAAAACACGAGCTTGCCGTCTTTCCACGAGCCGTCCTTCACGACTGACTCACCGAGTTGCGAACTGCTGTTTCCCGTAACCTTGTCGCCCTCGACTTTCAGAGTCAACAAAAACGGAAACGGCTGGCCATTGGCATCGGCAACCGCATCCCACTGGCCGTTGAGATTGACGGCGGTCGCAGTGGTAGGCGGAACGGGTGTAGTCACAGTGAGTGTGACCTGCTTCACTTTCGTAAGTTCGAGCGGAAACTTATTTGGTCCATCACCGACTTCGCCCACGAGCTTGTCACCGTCAAGTTTGCCGACGAACGCGTGGTCCTTGTCAAAACGCAGTGTCAGCGTGCCGTTCTCCAACTTTGCTTCCGTGATCTCCATGGTCTTCGGACCATGGGTCGCGCGTCCGGTAATCTTTCCGGCGTCGCTCTTCAACTCAATAGAGACTTTTCCTTCCTGTCCGTTTGGCATCTTCACGGTGCCTTCGTATGTGCCGGTCACATCGGGAGTGCCTTGCGCAAATGCCACGATGCTGCCGAGAAGGAAGGTTAGCGTTATCAATCCAAGTCGAAATTGCCGTTGGGTCATTGTCTTTATTCCTTTCAGAAAACTTACGCCGCTTTGTTTTGTTGTTCCTTCTCAAGCGCGCTCTTGGCCTGAGCGGCAACTTCAGCAAACGACTCGGGTTGATGCACAGCCAGATCGGCGAGCACTTTGCGATCGAGTTCGATTTCCGCGAGTTTCAGACCATGCATGAGCTGCGAATAGTTCAAACCATTCAGACGAGCGGCAGCTCCAATGCGAACGATCCAGAGGCTGCGAAAATCACGCTTCTTCAGTTTGCGTCCGGTGTAGGCAAAGTTTAATCCACGCTCGACGGATTCCTTCGCGGATCGATACAGCTTCGACTTGGTGCCACGATAACCTTTGGCCAGCTTTAATATTTTCTTACGTCTCTCAAGACGTTTATTGCCACGTTTTGCTCTGGGCATATGATTCCTCCCTTATTAATACGTAATCAACGGATTACACAGATTTAATCGCGACCGTACGGCAGCATCGACATCACGCGATCGTGATCCGCCTTGGCGACGAGCACATCGATATCCAGATGACGCTTTCGCTTGTTGGTCTTCTTCGTCAATATGTGCCGCGCGTGCGAATGACCACGCTTGATCTTGCCGGTGGCAGTCAGGCGCACTCGTTTCGCGGCACCTTTATGTGTCTTAAGTTTTGGCATGAATTGATTCCCTTCTCTACTGATTCGCCGGCGGCGCGTCGGGTTTTGGCCCGCCACCACCGCTCTTATGTCTCTTCGGCCCAAAGATGATGAACATCTGGTTCCCTTCCATCCTCGGCCGTGCTTCAACCTCACCAACATCCACGAGATCCTGTTCGAGTTTTTCCAGGATCCGCGCACCCAATTCACGGTGCGTCATCTCGCGCCCGCGGAACCAGATCGTGGCTTTCACTTTGTCGCCCTCCTGTAGCCACTCACGCGCATGCTTCATGCGATATTCGTAGTCGTGATCGTCGGTTCCCGGTCGAAACTTAACTTCCTTGACCGTGATTGTGACCTGCTTCTTTTTCGCTTCGTTTGCCTTCTTTTTCGCTTCGTACTGATATTTTCCGAAATCGATGATGCGGCAAACAGGAGGATCGGCGTTGGGTGCGACCTCGACGAGGTCCAGCCCTTTCTCGCGGGCGGCGCGCACAGCGTCGCGCACGTCCATCACGCCCATCTGTTCTCCTTCTTCACCAATCACGCGCACCTCAGGCACGCGTATTCTCTCGTTGATCCGAACGGGCGGCACGCGCCGGTTGTCAGGACGCTGACCGCGACCTCGAAAGCCTGTAGCTATTCTGCACCTCCTAAGTTTGAGCCCTCAGAAATAGGACCTATATGACCTATAGGACTTAAATTTCCTTAGACTTCGTTGTTTGTTAACGCGCGGGTTGCAACCAACCGCCGCGCCATCTCCTTGAACTCCGCGATGGACATCACCCCGATGTCGCCCCGGGCACGTTCTCGGACTGCCACCGTCTTCTGTTCCATCTCGCGATCGCCGAGCACGAGCATAAACGGCACTTTCTGTAACTGAGCATCTCGAATCTTCGCGCCGATCTTCTCGCTGCGCAGATTCGCCTCCACTCGGAACCCTGCGACGCGCAGTTCGCGCGCCAGCTCTTCCGCGTATTCATTGACTCGATCCGTGATCGGCAGCACTGCGACCTGCACCGGCGCCAGCCACATCGGGAACGCTCCGGCGTAGTGTTCGATTAACACTCCGAAGAAACGCTCCATTGATCCAAACAACGCCCGGTGAATCATGATTGGCCGGTGCGGCTTGTTGTCTTCACCGATGTATTCGAGTTGAAAACGCTCCGGCAAATTGAAATCAAACTGGACCGTCGTCAATTGCCAAGCGCGACCAATCGCATCTTCGACGCGTATGTCGATCTTTGGACCATAGAACGCCGCTTCACCTTCGATTCGCTCGTACGGAATCCCGCGACTGTTCAAAGCATCGACGAGCGCCGCTTCAGCACTTTCCCAATCCGCATCTTCACCAAAATACAGACTGCGATCGTCGCCTCTGACGGAAAGTTCGACTTTGTAGTCTCTAAAACCAAACGTCTTGTAGACGCTGAAGGCAAAGTCGATGCAGGCAACGATCTCGCCGCGCACCGTCTCAGGCGTGCAGAAGATGTGTGCATCGTCCTGCGTAAAGCCGCGCGCGCGAATCAACCCGTGCAGCGCGCCGGAAAGCTCTGCGCGATAGCACGTGCCAAACTCCGCGTAACGCAACGGCAGATCGCGATACGAATGCTGCGCCGACTTGTAAATACCAATGTGGAACGGGCAGTTCATCGGCTTGATGCGAAACTCCTGTTCCTCAAACTCCATTGGCGAAAACATCGAGTCGACGTAGTTGATCTCGTGCCCGCTCGTGAACCATAGCTCGCGCTTCGCGATGTGCGGCGTGAAGACGAGTCCATAACCGCGAAGCAACAACTCCTCGCGCAGGTAGTCTTCCATCTCTTTACGGATGGCGCCGCCTTTCGGATGCCAGAAGACGAGTCCCTGGCCGTAGTCTTCCTGAATCGAGAACAGATCCAGTTCACGACCAAGACGCCGATGGTCTCGTTTCTCCGCCTCTTCGCGCTGCTTCAACCAGGCGTCGAGCTCTTCCTGCGTGAAGAAAGCCGTGCCGTAGATGCGTTGCATCTGCGGTTGCGAGGCGTCGCCTTTCCAGTAAGCTCCGGCAAGTGAAAGGAGTTTGAAAGCGCGCAGCTTGTTCGTGTTGGGAACGTGTGGACCAAGACAAAAATCGATGAACGGCGAGCCATCGATATAATAGACGCTCACCTTTTCGCCGGCTTTTTCGTCGATCAGTTCACACTTCAACGGCTCCTCGCGTTCGCCAAAAACACGCAAGGCCTCGCCTTTCGAAATCTCTTCACGACGATAACCGAGATTCTTGCTGGCGATCTGCTTCATTCGTTTTTCAATGACAGGCAGATCGGCTTCCGTCAGCGGCTGCGGCGCGATCACGTCGTAGAAAAATCCGTAGCGTGGATCGTCCAACAGTGCTGGTCCAACACCAAGCTTGGTGCCGGGAAACAGGTCGAGCACTGCCGCCGCGAGCAGGTGTGCGGTCGAGTGACGCAAAACTTCGAGCCCGTCGCGCGTCTGCGGCACGATTGGTTCAATCTGTACTGACTGGCCATTTGCGCGCAGCGTCTCGAGCGGAGCCGTGAGGTCCACTTCGCGTCCATCGACTTTCGCCGCCAAAGCCTGTTTGGCCAGGTCGCGGTCGAGCTTCTTGAGAGCCTCAGCGACCGTTGCCGAGTCAGGCATGGGAACGGGTTCACCGTTTTTCAGTTGTACGTTGATCTCACTCATTTCTACATCACCCCCAATACGCCGAAAACCCACTTGGCGCACGCGGGGACTACAACGAGACCTAGGTCCCAAGGCCGAAGACGTGTCCTACGATTCGCTTAATTTTGTTACTTCAGTCGATCGGATTCGATAGGAGCGCCTTCGCCGCGCGCCCGCTGGTGCGGGTCGGCAATTACAAAGTAAAGAATCGAGTAGTAGTTCGATTCATGCGAAGGTCTTCCGGAGCGTCCTATCAAAAATTTGAAATTACCCAAGTAACGAAGCCGGATTCTAGCAAAGCCTTTGTAATAGGGCAAGTTACAGTTTGATGGCGAAATGAGGGTGAGAGGCGTACTATGCGGCCCAGAATATGCGATTCGCCTGTGCTTGCCTCATTTTCCTGGTCCTACTGCCGGCCTTTGGCGTTGCGACCGGATACGCACAAAAACGAGATCCAGAGTATCAGCTTTGGCTCGTCCGTTCCCAAACACTGACCAGCGACTTGTTGAAAGACGCAGCCAACCTCAGCTCGATGCAACGCGCCGTGCTCTGGGTCAAACTTGGTCAACGCTGGTGGCGCGAAGATCCGAGTCGAGCCAGGACTTGGATTACTGATGCTATCGAATTCGTAGAGCAGGTCCCCAATAAAGAAAATCGTGACGAACGTAATGAACGATTGGAAACGGCGCGAATACTCCTGACGATTGTCACGCCACTAGACGAGAAACTCGCCAAACGCCTGCTAGCCGTCCTGGCGTCCGATAAGTCAACGAACGATGAGCGCAGCGCCGCTGCGAATGCTTTAATCGATAGCGCGATTGCTGTCGTTGAAAAGGATCCAAAACGTGCAAGTGAGTTGGTTGCCACCGCGTTGCGTACCGGGACGCCAAACAACGATATGCATCAACTCTTTTACGCGATACGCAGGTGGGATCCGAAAGTGGCTGACAGCTTGTTCGTTCAAGCGTTAGCGCTCGTAAAGCAAGACCCTGGTAGTGGGTTATTGAACCCGCTCACTTACGTCGCATTTCCAGCGCTGCGAGGACAAGGGGACGATGTGCCCGCCCCTCCCGACTCATTGCGGACCGAGCTATTGCAGATCCTCGTAGGTTCGCTAAACGCGAATGCGGCCGGAGGTGAAAACTGCGCCGCCGTAAGCTGGGTCGCGCAGTTTTTTACCGAGATTGAGCGTCTCTTACCAAAACAGGGGCTGGTTCTGCGTCAGGCGATGAACCAGTGTCAGTCAACCTCTTCAGGACTAACTCAACTTCAGATTGATGAGGTTACGCGTACTCAGCCGCTCGATACCGTCGAGTCTCTTTTGAAGGCCGGCGCGGATGCAAAGGACCCGGAAATTCGCATGCAGTACCAATATCGCGCCGCAGCTTTGGCAGCGGAACGTAAGGATTACGAACGCGCAATAAAGCTCCTGGAGGACATATCAAAAGAGCAGCGAGGTGAGTCATGGGACTTGTGCCGGTGGCAATGGGCCTCTGACGGTGCCATTGAGCATTATAAAAACGGTCGGTTTCGTGAAATGAATCTTCTGCTGGACGCGGTCCCTTCGGATTTACAGCCGCTCGCGAAAGCGTCGTTTGCTGTTTGGTTACCGGAACAGGCTATTTCCGAAACGGCCCCGCTCATCGATATTCTCAACGATGCGATAAAAGGATTGCGACGCTCAAACATTCCGGACTCGGAGAAGTACAACTGGTACTTCATGCTCTTACGTCGGACAATCAAGTATCAGCCTGCCGACGCAAACGCGCTTCTTAAAGACGCCATCGCTTCCTTCAATAAGGTCAAGGACGAACAGCCGCTCAATGCTAACGACTGGTTGAGATGGCTCGGCGCATCACTCGTCGAGATGGACGAGTTCGTAGTCAGAGACGCCCTCGCTAGTGTCACGATGGTCTCCTACCGCGCCCAGTTACACCTCGCATTACTCGACGCCACGCTCAAACGCATGCGAACTACATCGCGAAATTAATTTAGCCACGGATTACACGGATGCGATAGGATTTCCCGGCTCAATTAAAACCCGCCTAAATAGGAGACATACGTATGCGCTCCAGATCTCGCTCTGTAATTGTCATCGTCTTAATCTGCTGTTTTTCGCTTCAGATCCCCGCCCAAACTTCGAGCCATGCCAACGGAATGAAAGAGCGTGTCAGCGAGATGCGCAGCGCGATCGAACGTTACACCGTCGATCGTGGCAGTCTCACGCGCTCGTATCCCGTCGCCGTCTCGCCGTGGCGGCGCGAGCGGTTCAAGAAGTTCTATACCGAGTGGCTCGCGTCGTTGCAGAGTCTTGACTTCGACTCGATGAGCCAGGACGGGAAGATCGATTACCTGCTATTCAAAAATCATCTCGAATATGAGTTACGACAACTCGACATCCAGGCGCGCCAGATCAGCGAGATCGAGCCGCTCGTCCCGTTTGCCACGGCAATAATCGACCTCGAAGAAGCGCGACGACGCATGGAGCCGATCGATTCCGCGAAAACCGCCGCAACGCTGAACGACCTGCGGAAACAAGTCGACGATCGGCGTCGCACTGTGGAACGCAGTACGGACATCAAGAAGACTGTCGCGAATCGAGCGGCCGTCGCTATTAACAACCTGCGTAACAATCTCCGCAATTGGTACACGTTCTACAACGGCTACGATCCGATGTTCACGTGGTGGAATGAAGAACCTTACAAAGCGCTCGATCAATCAATGACGAACTACGCGGGGTTCATTACCGAAAAGATCGTCGGCATTCGTTCCGAAAGCAGTAGTCAGACTCCCGCAACTCAGAGTCGTGGTCAGGGTCAGCGTCCCACCAACACAACTGCTCGTCCCGGAGATTCGAGCGACATCGTCGGCGATCCGATCGGTCGCGAAGCACTCTTAAGTGAACTGCGCTCCGAGATGATCCCGTACACGCCCGAAGAACTCATAGCTATCGGCGAGAAAGAAATGGCGTGGTGCGAAAACGAGATGAAGAAGGCGTCGCGCGATCTCGGCTATGGCGACGACTGGCACAAGGCGCTCGAACATGTCAAAAACCTTTACGTCGAACCCGGCAAGCAGCCGCAAATGATTCGCGACCTCGCTCTCGAAGCGATCAAGTTTGTCGAAGATCACGATCTCGTAACCGTGCCCGAACTCGCGAAAGAAACGTGGCGGATGGAAATGATGACGCCGGAACGACAACTCGTCAGTCCGTTCTTTCTCGGCGGCGAAACGATTCTGGTCTCGTTTCCGACCAACGGGATGGCGCACGAGCAGAAGATGATGAGCATGCGCGGCAACAACATCTATTTCTCGCGCGCCACGGTCCATCACGAGCTCATCCCCGGACATCACCTTCAGGGATTCATGGCCGCGCGTTACAAACCATATCGCGCCATATTCGGCACGCCGTTCTGGAGCGAGGGGAACTCGCTTTACTGGGAACTGTTGTTGTGGGATCTCGGTTTTGCGAAGACGCCGGAGCAGCGTATCGGAATGCTCTTCTGGCGCATGCATCGCTGCGCGCGCATCATCTTCTCACTCAGCTTTCATCTCGAGAAGATGACGCCGCAGGAATGTATCGACCTGCTGGTCAATCGCGTGGGTCACGAACGAGACAACGCGACTGCCGAAGTGCGTCGTTCGTTTGACGGGAGTTATGGTCCGCTTTATCAGATTGCGTATTTGATCGGCGGCTTACAGCAATACGCGATGCACAAAGACCTGGTCGACTCCGCAAAGATGACGAATCGCGCTTACAACGACGCGTTATTAAAGGAGAATCGCATTCCGATCGAGATGTTGCGCGCGGCGATCACGAATCAGAAGTTGACGCGCGACTTCGTCACCAATTGGCGTTTTTACGACCACAGATAATACGGATTTTAAATCCGGATTTTTATCCGTGTCATCTGTGGCTAAATTTACTTGCGGTATTGAAGGCGTAATTTCACGAACATTGGTTCGGTTGATTTGACGCTCGGGCGATAAAACAGGAGTTGTGGCGCGGGGGCGCTCGCGGTCAACGCGCGTGTCGTCGCGTTTTTCTCTTCTTTCGTCCACGTTTGGCCCGTTGTCGACATCTCCAAGCGGCCGACACTCGTGCCCCAGGCTTTTTCCCAACTCGCTACCTGAGCATCGGTGAGTTTCTGAGCTTTGTCCGTAATCTGCACTTCCTCGAGCGGTGACGGCGCGACGATCACGCTCAGCACTTCGGCAACGTGATCAGGCCTGCTCTTCTTCATCGTGAAGAACGGTGGACTGTCGTCCTGCGCCGGAATCTCGAGCAGCCTGCCAACCGACACCTCGTTATTCCCGCTTGACGTCCGCGTCGTCGGAAAGATCAAGTAAGGATCGCCGACCGTGCCGTCTGCATACTGCTCGCGATCGATCACATACAGATAACCCGCACGGACTGTTTCGACACTGATTCGCAGCTTATCGCCCTGGACTAGTCTCGTCGTCGCGGAAATGCGCTCCGGCAAAAACTCGGTCGTGGCGTTGTCGTCGTGAACAATCAAACGCTCGCCCGAATCGGCTCGATTCGCCGGCCGCAGCCGCCAAAGCGTGACGCCAACCACCGATTCCGGCGCGACGTTGTTCACCGGCACATCCGGCGTTGCATTGCGATATGCTCGCCGCCGCGTCGTAGTTCTTTTGCTGTTGGCAGGAGTGATAAAAGCAGTGTCCCAGAGTTTGCGCGTCGCGTCCTCGGGCTTTTGGGCCAACCCCGAAACAACGATTACTACCACCAGAATCAAACCTGTTATGACTCTCATAATCACTCCTCCCTCAATTCCACTCCCTTGCATTACAAATCCCTGTATCTACTAACGCGATAACTCATCTCAAATACCACCATCAGCGGATGCCTCCTTTTGCTTCGCTGCCTCCATATCATCACCGGCACCTTGATTAGCCTGAGCGGTCCAGGTGTCAGGTTCAATCTCACCGGACTCGGGCGGAAAGCCGACGTTACTCCACGTTCCCTTAGCCTGACACCGATAAGTTGTGGAGCGTTCGAATGGGTTATGGTCCACTCAGTTGCTGGCATTTGTATATCCTCCTTAGAGAGTCAAATGGTTTGTCACAATTAGTCTGGGTCCTCATTTCCACTCACCCTGCATCACAAACGCCGCCCAGTAATAAGGCGACTGCCACTGCCGCGTGCGTAGCAGCTCGATCTGCGCGGCGCGTAATGCAGCCGCGGGTGTCTTGTTACTCCGCAACATGCCCACATAAAGCCGCTGCATCAACGCAGCCGTTGCCTTGTCGTTCACGTTCCACAAACTCACCACCACGCGCCGCGCGCCGGCGTACATGAACCCACGAGTCAAACCCTCGATGCCCTCGCCTTTCACGTCTTTTCCCAAACCGGTTTCACACGCGCTCAGCACCACGAGCTCCGCGGGCAACTTGAGATTGTAAATGTCGTGTGTGCGAAGAAAACCATCCTGCGGATTGCCCTGCTCGTCGACCATGGATAGCACGATCGCGGACAGACCCGAGCGCGCGGTATCGAGATAACCGTGCGTCGCAAAGTGAACGTAGCGGTACTGGCTCAACTCTCCACTCGTTGCAACCGTTCGACTCGCGCGAAAGTCCAGCGCCTTGAAGTTAGCGCCCGTTGGCGCTACGGCCATAATCTGATCCGCTTCCTGCCTCGTGAATGGCAGTCGTCGAATCACAAGCTGCCCGGCTGGTCCACCCGAAAGATGTTCGATGATGCGCGTGTCATTCACCGGTGGCGTATTGGAAGCTACGTCTTTCGTGCGAGCATTGGTCTTAAATCGCATATCACTAGCCGAGAAGACCGGATCAGCCAAAACTGCAAGTCCTTTCGGCGCCGTTGGCCGGTTCGCAAGGCTCTGACGCTGAACTGCGAGGGACGACGCCGACGGAATACTCGTCATTTCATGATCGACGATCAGAGGTCGATAGTCTTTTCCTGCCGATAATGCAGCAAACGGTACATATTGAAGTGGACCATCCGCCACCACCACTAACCGGTTTGTTCCGAGCTGAGCAACGGCTGGCGCCAGTATCATTTCCCCAAGCTCGGCAGCAGACTCGCGAAACTGTGCATCGGCGCCGCTGATGCGTGCTTGTCGCTCGGCGGCAGTTTCGACTGACTTCACAACGCTGCGCGCGGTCAGCGACTCGTAAACCTGTTGCGCGAGTTTTTGTATCTGATCGGCCGGCGGCAGCTCATAAGTTTTCAGCAAGTTCTGCGTCACGACCCACAAATAACTGCGCTTATCACCCAGCGAATACTCCAGCAACACTGTGTCAGGATCCAACTGTTGCTGAATGCCCTTTAAATCGAGCGGCTGCGGCTGCGTGAGTTCCGCATACGCCGGACTCGCATTCCGAATCGCAACTTGCACTTGCTGGTACTCATCTTCAAGTGCACGGATCTCTTTGTCGAAAGTTTCAATTTCCTGACGGTTACCATTCTGGGCGCGGAGTTGAATCTGGCGTTGCGCCTTCGCATTAATTGCCTGCCTGATCTCGCGCTCTCGCCTGACTAAATCAGGGCTAACACCATGCTCGATATCGACGTGGCTCTCGTTCAACATCTCGAGCAGGCTGCGCGCGCGCCCTCGCTCGCTAACCTGTAGCGCTTCCGCATCGTGTCGCGCGGCGGGCTCTTTCGCGTGAAGCTGCATGAGCAGATCGATGTAGAGTTCGTATGCTTTTTCTCTCGACGCGAGATAGGAGGCACGATATTGCTGACTGCCCGTGCGCGCGCGGACCGTCTCGATCAACGACAACGACTCCTCAATGTCTTTTCGCGCTTCATTGAGCTTGCCGAGTTGTTGTTCGACGCGAGCTCGATCCTCGAGAACAACCGCAGTATTGTTCAGATCGTTGATGGTGCGAAGGATCGAAAGCGCCTGAGCGAAATTGTCGAGCGCTTTTTCAGGCTGGCCCAACAGGCCATAAACGTGGCCCAGGCTCTTCAGACTAAGTGCCTCTCTCCGACTATTTTTCGCGGCACGCTGAATGTCGAGTGATTGTTGATGATATTCGACGGCTTTTTCCGGCTGTCCCATTTCGGAGTAGGCACTGCCAAGGAGTTCGAGCGTCTGCGCTTCCTGGGCCCGATTGCCAATCTGCTGCTGCATCGCTCGTGCTTGAGCGTAATAATCGAGCGCCTCTCGATATTTCGATAAACGTTGGTAGACAAAACCGATGTTGCCTAAAGTTTGGGACTCAACAGCACGATCGCGACCAGTCTTGAAGATCGCGAGCGCTTGCTGGAAGTAGTCCAGAGCTCTCTCGGGTTCATTAAGGGCGGAATATGAAACGCCAAAATTATTTAGAGTCCGAGCGCGTCGATCCGGCCGGTCAGCGAAGAGTGGCAATGCCTGGCGGTAATAATCGAGCGCTTTTTGAAAGTCACCGGCGTCGTTGTAAAGCGTACCGATATTATTTAAGGCTGAACCTTCGTTAATAGTGTCACCCAACCGTTTTGCAAGCTCGTGCGCGCGCTCGTAGTGCTGTTGGGATTTGATGGTTTCACCGAGGACGTCTTCGATTCCTCCCAGCAGGGTCTCGATGGGCGTTTCCAATCTCTCGTCACCCACTTTTTGCGCGAGCGAGAGAGCTTCTTCCGTAAATTGCAACGCTGTACGAAACTCATTGACTTGAGCGTAACGCAAGCCGATGGCTTGAACAGTAAGCGTCTGACTATAAGTGTCCCCAGCGGCTTGAAAGAGTGGAACAGCTTCCTGGTATTTGACGATGGCTGCGCGTTTGTCAGCAGCGGTCGGCTGTGACTGCAGCTTTTGTGCCTCTTCGAAACTTCTCTGCGCGGTTACATGTCCTTTGTCAGTAACGGTGGCTTCTCGCTGGGCGAGGATCTTGACCTGGTAATGCGCTGCGTTCGCTTTCGGATTTGACGCGCGTATTTCGACGCGATACTCACCTGACTGATCGGCCAGCAGTAAGATTGGTTCCGGTCCCCAACTACCATTCGGACTGTCCGTGACTGCGATCGAAGAACCGTCCGGCTTTAACAGTGTTACGGCGAGATCGATTCCCTGCTGATCAACTAACGCATAAAAATACTGGCCGGCCGTAAGAGTGATTGAATATAAGTGCGATTCGCCACCCTTTATCGCGTAGCTTCCAGCCGCCAACGCGCGAACCTGCGCGTTGAGCGCAGCAGCCTGCCCGGTTAAGACAGTGAACAGGAGTACGGCGCGGAACGCTTTACTCCATGAGAACATTAAATTTGACGTTGACTCTCGCATGTATGGAAATGCAGAAGTTGCGGGAGAGCCTACACGGCTCGTCCCGCCCTTCCGGTTAGTAATTCCATTTCCTACTGTTTCGCTGACGCGGAAGCGGCCGCCTTGTTATTTCTATCCTTCTTATGGCCCTCTGGTTCGGCGCCCACACCAGACGCTGCCGTCCACGTATCAGTGTCGGTGAGTTGGTCATCAGCATCGTGTGGCGGAGGTGGGGAATTGCTCCAACGTCCATGCGCCTGGTTGAAATCTGGACCGCCGTTGACGTAATCGACTCTTATGTACCAATCGCGATAAGTCTTTCCATTTAGTGGAGCAATGAACGTTGGAAACCAGAACGGAAAGGCAACAGGACTTTTCACTGACGTCAGAGGCTGCCCCTCCGCAAACGGTCCTTTAAACATGTAGTCACCGGTGAGATTGTTCCGAACAAGGCAACAATCGATGAGCTGTGTCTTGTTAGGACCTCCATGTACTCCGGTTGGTGATATCCGCCATATTCTTTCGGCATCGTTAATTCTGCTCATGTCTTTATCCTCCTTATATATGTCCTCAGCGAAACTTTCCTGCCAGTTAACGCGAGAACTGGTTTTGCAAATCACCATTGATAACCGAAGAAGCGGGAGTGGGGGCGCTCCCGCTTCGCCTGTGAGAACCAATCTGTTCTTACAGATTCGGCGCTGCGGACGCAGCTTTTTCTTCCTCCGGGTCGACACCTACGCCGCCTGCGGTCGTCCACCCGTCCGCATCGACGTCAGTGATGGACAGATAACCGCTGTTACCCCACTTTCCCTTGGCCTTATTGTTACTCGGTCCATCAGTCGTTGAATCAAGCGTGATGTACCAGTTCACTGCGGTGGTACCGGCCAGTTTATTGTTGAACATCGGGAATTGAACTGGAAGCGTCGGAAGACTCGACGTTCCGCATGCTGATGACATAAGAGTGTTATCGGGCGCCAGGAATTGGTAGCAGTTGCCGCTTGTGGTGATATGACAACCGATAAGATCCGTTCCGTTCGCGTTAGTTCCGGCGGCGTTGATGGTCCAGGTAGTTGGCATGTGTTAATCCTCCTTAAAGAGTCAAGTGGTTTGTCACAATTCGTCTGGGCGAATTGTGCGCTGGGCATGCGGCGGTTAAAGCCGCCCATTGATTCAAGTGTTCTGTCTCTTAACGCGAGAACTCTTCAGACAAATCACCATTTCAAGGTTTAACGCAAAAGCGGGAAAGCAATTCAGAGAGGGTAAAACAGAATGGCGGCATCATAAGCCGATTTGAGGACGGCCGTCCAGACTAATAATTGCAACTCAATGGTGTTCGAGCCTGAGGGCGTAGACTAGCAAATTACTCGGTGTTTTCAGCGTTGTGAGGTTTTCACCTCTTTCAGATTCCGATTTGCTGGTCGAATGCGTCGTCAGAAAATTTTGAACACTCTTGTTCTCAGCCGCACTAGGTATAAGACCCTTCGCTTGCCGGTTTGCGTACTGCTTGACACTCTCCAGTTCCGGCACCGGATCTGCGGAAAACACGAGCCACAGTTTTTCAGTTCCCTGCTGCTGGTCGAATTGGAACCACGATTTTTCCGGAATTTGAACTACGTGTCCCGCCGGTAAGAGAGACGAACCTTCGTTTGCCGTTGTCGAAGGAAAGAGCACGACAAATTCCGGTTGCGTCGACCCTGGCCCCTCGTTGAGTACATAGAGGTATCCCGGCTGCGGACTGCGAACGTTAACGCGGATCTGGTAGTCCGCTTCGTAAATAACTTCCCCTGCCGTCGGGAAGGGATCCTGATATGGCTTGTTGTCTCTAAACTTCTGCACCATGATCCAGTAAGTAAGCGTGCGTTCGGGCTTCGTGGCCGGAACCGGAGGAGATGGTATCACTCCGTTTGCGCGTGCGCGTTCACGCGCGGAGCGCCACATGTTTACGCCAAAGATCCCAGCCGTCACCAACAACATCCCAATCACGAGTGCGATTACGATTCCTCGTTTATTTCTCGGCACACTGACAGGCTGATCGCCCATAATTGCCGGACGCTCAGTCGACGGCGATGAGGTCCGGTCAATCTCAGCCTGCACTTCGAGCTTCTTCTTCAAACGACGCAAGTCAATCAGCATGTCTTTTGCTGTTTGATAACGCTCGTCCGGATCCTTTGCCATCGCCTTCAGCACGATGCGATCCAGCTCGGCGGGGACGTCCTTTGATAACGGCAACGGATCGTTTTCGAGGATCTGCACAATCGTGTGGCTGGTCGTCGCACCGCTGAACGGCATCTTGCCCGCCACCATCTCGTAAAGCATGACGCCGGTGCTCCAAATGTCCGTCCGTTGATCGGTCGCGCGGGCCTGCGCCTGTTCCGGTGACATGTAGTTGATCGTGCCCATGATGATCCCGGGCGCTGTCTTGAACGCAGTGTCCGCTTCGGAATACTCGCTCTTCAACACTGACGGTCTTTTCTCCGTCACTTTTGCAAGACCAAAATCGAGCACCTTCACGACGTGATCGCGCCGGCGAATCATCACGTTCTCGGGTTTGATATCGCGATGGACGATGTTTGCTTCGTGCGCAGCGTCGAGTGCGGCGAGTACCTGAATGTTGATGTCGAATATGTCGGCGAGTTTGAGCTTCTTCTTCCCGCGCAGGTGCTCTCGCAGTGTTTCGCCGTCGACGAATTCCGTGGCCAGAAACGTCAAGCCACCGACTTCACCAAACTCGTAAACCGTAAGAATGTTTGGCTGGTTTAATGACGATGCGACTTTCGCTTCCTGACGAAAGCGCTGCATGCGTCGTTTGTCGGTCGAAATGTCCGGCGGGAGGATCTTTAGTGCAACAGTGCGATCAAGTCGTGTATCGCGGGCGAGATAAACTTCGCCCATTCCACCCGCGCCGAGCGCTTCGAGAATCACGTACGAGCCAAACTGCTGTCCGTTGTTAAGAGTCCTGTGCGGCGGTTCATCGTCGTTTTCGACTATAAGCAGAGGCGCCGCAGCTTCAGCGGCCATACCGCCAATGAAATTTTCGTCGCTCGCCTGCTGGTGCGACGCGATCAACTTCTCGACTTCCGCGCGCAGTGAGTCGTCACTGCCACACTGCCCCACCACGTAAGCGTTGCGCGCTTCCGGATCGAGCGATATGGCCGACTTAAAAATGCGACTGATCTGTTGCCAGCGTTCCGGATTCAATTGGCCGCAGTCTCGGAAAGTTGTTGATAGAGCCACGCGCGCGCCATGTTCCAGTCGCGCGTGACGGTGTTCGCGGAGATATTCAACACACCGGCGATCTCTTCGTTGTTCAGACCGCCGAAATAACGCAGTTCCACTACCTGGCTGCGTCGCGGATCCATTTCAGCAAGACTCTTGAGTGCTTCGTCCAAACGCACGAGTTCGCGACTCGGGTTGGGAGTAATCGCTGCGACTTCTTCGAGCGACACTTGTTGCGCGCCGCCGCCACGCTTCGCATAAGCATGACGCCGCGCGTGATCGATCAGAATGCGACGCATTATCTGCGCGGAGATGGCGAAGAAATGAGAACGATTCGCCCAGTGGACGTTCTTTTGATCTACGAGCCGAACGTAAGCTTCGTTGATTAATGCAGTGGTTTGCAGAGTGTGCCCCTTGCGTTCACGACTCATGTAACGGCGAGCGAGGCGATGTAGTTCGTTGTAGACCAGGGGATACAACTCGTCGAGCGCGGACTGGTTCCCTTCGCGCCATTCAGCGAGCAGTTGAGTGATTTCATGTTGCGGGGGTCGCGTCGTCAATTCTCACGTCATGCTTGAAACTGGGTGATCTCACCCGGCTTTCTAAGCATCTTGTTTACTTCGCCCACGTGAAGCTCTTCCTCTGCGATCATGCGCCGGGCGTAGTCTTCCAGCAACACCGAGCGGTCGCGTACGAGTTCGAATAATTGTTTGTAGAGTGCGAGTCCTGTTCTTTCGGCTTCGAGAGACTCGATTAGAATGTCGTTAATTCCGTGCTTGTGTGTTTCGAGCAGGGCGCCGATCTTCAGTGACGGATGTTCACCAAAATGCGTAACGAGCTCACCGGCTTCGTTCGCATGTGAAAGACACGTGTTTGCTTCGTTGCGCAGCCAGCTCACGATCGGAATACGGTTGTGGCCAAAGATCATTAGTGAATAGTGGGTGTAGCGAACAACCCCAGCCAGTTCAGCTTCCATGATCTGGTTCAGGAGTTTCACCGCCTCTGCCTTATCGAATTGTTCTTCGGCCATGTTCTTTCCAGCACATTGGGATCCTAAGCTTAGAATTCCACGTGGACAAGTTGTCGCG
>JADMIO011260297.1_pt1 | contig 58832 bp, 38 predicted proteins | sample 8958161 | NCBI WGS metagenome assembly JADMIO01 (sample SAMN16585339, study PRJNA669376) | soil metagenome | isolation source: Crop rotation soil | place: USA: Cullars Rotation, Alabama | collected 2011
CGCGACTTCAAGTCACGTGAATTCCAAGCTTCGGATCCCACTGTGCTGGAAAGCTACACCATGACCTTGATCCATACCCAGGCCGACAAGTTGGGTGGGGCGCTGGGTAGCTTTTTGCGCGACACCATGCTGCCGCATATGTTTGCCGAGATGGCCCAGCGAGGTTGGCCTACCTGCCCGTACGTTAATCCCGTCAAGGACAGTCCAGATCACGGCATTGCCGAATTCCTGGAGACGCCACGTTTTTCAACCGGCTTCGCGGCCCTGCATCACACGATTGGCTTCATGCCCGAAACGCATATGCTCAAGCCCTTCGCCGACCGTTACGCGTCGATGCGCGCACTGGTGGAAACCACGTTGGCCTTCACGGTGGCGCAGGCGGGCGTGATCCAGAAGCTGCGCGGTGAAGCGCGCGCGCAGGGCCGGGCCCAGCGTGACTGGCCGGTGCACTGGGCCATGGACGAAGCCCATCCATCGCGCTTTCGGTTCAAAGGTTATGCCGCGACATACAGCCCGAGCGAATTGGGGAACTACACGCGCCTGGCCTATGACCGCAAGCAGCCGTGGGAGCGCGACATCGACTACTACAACAGCTTCCCAGCCGATATCACGGTGGCCACACCGCGCGCCTATGTGCTGCCGCAGGCCTGGCGCGAGGTGGTGGAGCGGCTGCAGTGGAATGGGGTGCAGATGACGCGCATCGAGACGGACCAGGTGGTCGACGTGCAGTACTACCATATCAAGACCGTCAATTCGCGTCCGGGTGCCTACGAAGGGCATATGTTCCATGATGACGTGCAGCTGGTGAAGTGCAAGGCGCAGTTAGCGGTGCACGCGGGTGACTGGTGGATTGCGCTCGACCAGGACCAGGCGCGTTACGCCATCGAGACGCTCGAGCCCGAGGGACATGACAGCTTTTTCCGCTGGGGCTTTTTCAACAGTGTGCTGGAGAAGAAGGAAGCGTATTCGGACTATGTGTTTGAAGATCACGCGCTTGAACTGCTGCGCGATGAGCCTGCGCTGCGGGTCAAGTTTGGCCAGTGGAAGGAAGCGCATCCGGAGCTGGTGGGCAATCAGGTCGCGGTGCTCGACTTCATCTTTGCCAATTGCCAGCGGTATGTGGAGCCGGAGTGGCGGCGCTATCCGGTGCTGTCGGTGTTTTAAGCCCCGCGCTCAAGGGCATAGGGAGCGGGATGCGAACCGGCACTCGGGTGGCAAGCTCGCTCGGGCCGGAACCCGCACATCAACCGTAGTAGCCTTGACCGGGGAACTGGAGATCCACTGTCCTTGCGAAAGCGAGGACCCATGCAGACTGTGCACATACCAAGCGCAACTTTGGGCCGCGGTGCTATGGGTCCTCGCTTTCGCAAGGACAGTGGTGGTGGCTAATATAGGCCGCGCATTGGCGGCCAGATCAACTTACCGATTCTTCTCAATCCAGCGATCCACCTTCGCTTCGAGCAGCGACAGCGGCATGGTCCCATCCTGCAGCACGATTTCATGGAACTTGGGCAGGCTGAATTTATCACCCAGCGCCAGCGTCGCGCGTTGCCTCAGTTCCGCGATTTTCAGCGCGCCGATCTTGTAGCCCAGCGCCTGTCCCGGCCACACCATATAACGCTCGATCTCGCTCTTGGCCAGCGCCTCCGGATAGCCCAAGGTATCGCGGTAATACTGAATCGCCTGCTCCCGCGTCCAGCCCTTCGCATGCATGCCCGTGTCGACCACCAGGCGCGCCGCGCGCAGCATTTCATCATTCAGATGGCCGAAATAATCTTCCGGTTTGTCGAACAGGCCCATCTCCTTGCCCAGCGTTTCGGCGTACAGCGCCCAACCTTCCGTGTACGCGTTGTTGCCACCGAACTTACGGAAATTCGGCAGGTTCAATTCCTGCAGCAGCGCGATGTGGAAGTGGTGGCCAGGCTGGCCTTCATGCAGGAACAGGGTCACCATGCCCGTGCTGCCGTACTGGGTCGGGTCATTGACGACCGACCAGAACACACCAGGACGCGAACCGTCGGCAGCCGGCGCCGTGTAGTGGTCCGACGCGGTCGCGCGGCTCAATTCAGGCTCCAGCCGCAGGTCCAGCGGCGCCTTGGGCATCAGCGTAAACAATGCCGGCAGCTTGGTGCGCAAGGTGGCGTCGAGCTTGCGATACACGTCGATCACTTCCTGCTCGGTCTTGAACGGACGGTATTTGTCCTGCGCCGTGACCCAGGTCGGCAGGCCGGCCGCCGGCCCGTTGTAACCCATCTTCGGACCGACAATGGCGTACTGGCCCTGGATGCGCGCTACTTCTTTCAGGCCGATGGCGTGGATCTGTTCCGGCGTCATGGTCGTCGTCGTTTGCGCAGCCACATTCAACTGGTACCACGCAGCGCCGCCAGGCAGCGCGCTCCAACCGGTGCTGGTGCGCGCTGCGGGCAGGTAGTCCTTTTCCATGAAGGTGGCCAGGCGTGCCAATGCCGGCGCCAGTTTGTTGGCGATGGTGGCGCGGTAGGCCGCTGTCAATGCCTGCTTGTCCTTGGCCGAAAATGCCGCCGGCATCTTGTTCACCGGCGTATAGAAGATGCTCGTTTCCGGCGACTGGCTCACCAGCTTCTGGAACTGGGGGAGGGTGGAAATCACGGTCGCCTTTTGCATCACGACCCCGGTGCGCATGCCTTCGCGCATATTGGCAATCGCCTGGTCGATCCACGCCGGCAGTTGGTTCAGGCGATTGAGGTAGGCCTTGTATTCCTTGACCGTGGTCAGGCGCTGGCCCGCTTCACCGCTGGCGTAATTGGCCATGGTGACCGGCATGCTGGACATCTGATTGACCGGCAGCAGGTGCTGCGGGATATCGGCAAAGGACAGGGCCGACGTCAATTCATAGTCGAGGATGTCGTAATTGGTTTGCGCGCCCAGGTCGAGTAGATTGCGGTCGATTGCGTGCAGGCGCGCGAGGTAGCCGCGGTACAGCGCAAACTGGTGGGCCCGTACCTTGGGCGCGATGGCCATTCCCAACTGGTCGTCAAAGCGATTGTCGCCGTTCTCGGTGGCGTTCACTGGCTGAAAGCGTGCGCTCGCGTCGTAGTATTGGTCGGCGATCTGCGCCAATTGCGCGCTCGCTTTGGCCGACACCACGCCCGACACCTTGCCGCCGGGCGGGGCACTGTGAGCGAAGGTGGGAGCGACACTGAGGGCAAGCGCGGCGCACAGGGCCGTGAGGGTAAGGCGGTTTTTCATGCGTAGTCCGTTGAGTAAATGGAAGCGGGACTAGGATACGCCAAAGGCGATAGTTTTGCCTCATAGCTCATGCAGAATTCGATTGAAATTCATAGCGCAGCCCACAGAAAAACTGGCGTATGATCGCTCTGTGTTTACGCTTACTCCGCGCCGGCAAGGCAGTTCACGATGCCGTCCGGGCCAGGCATGCCGGGCTTTGTTGCGCGCTGCGCTGAAGCCATGCGCCGCTGCCATTCAAGCCGCTTTTCGGGAAGCGGCTTTTTTATGCGTGCGCCATAAATGGCGCACGCCTACTACAACAACTTAGCCCCAGGCCATCTCGCCCTTGGCGACCTTGGCGCCAATTTGCAGCGCAATCTCCATGCCGGAATCCGGGTAGCGCTTGCTCATGGCGGCAATCAGTTCTGCACTATTGGCAGCTTTGCCCAGTTCGGTTTCAAAGGCCAGCAGATAGTCACGCGTGTACTTGATGGCCGCGACGTCGGTGGCAGCGCCAGGCTTGAGGTGGCCGGCAATCACGATGGCTGGATGGCGCGCCAGCAAGGCGTCCAGACTGTGCACCCAGGCTGCGCGCAGCGCCGGGGTCGCAGTGTCCGCAGTCCACACGTGCGTTCCCGAAAACACCATCACGCCGCCAAACAGGGCCTTGATCGACGGCACCCACAGCGTGCGGCGGCCGGCGAAACCATCGGCGTTGATGATCTCCACATTCTGCCCGTCCACTTTCAAGGTGGTGCCATCGAAAGCCTCTGGCATGACGATATCGGCCATCGATTGCGGACCGTTTTCCTTCAGTTGCGGTCCCCAGACTGCCAGTTTCTTCTGGACCGTGGCCTCGATGGCGGCAATGGTAGCCGGGGCGGCCAGGATGCGGGCGGCGGGGAAGGCTTCGCGGATCGGCTTGAGGCTGAAGTAGTAATCCGGATCACTGTGGCTGATATAGACCGTGGTCAGCTTCTTGCCGCTGGCCTTGATCGCGGCAGCGACCGCCTGGCCGTCCGGGAAGGTGAAGCCGCCGTCAATCAGGATGGCTTCCTTGCTGCCGGAAATGAGAACCGGCGCGCGGAAAAAGCCGTGCTCGCCAGCGGGGAAGTGTTGCCATGTCAGGGCCGATTTGGCGGCCAGGGCGTTTTCCGTGCCCAGCACGGTCAGGGCCACACCTGCGGCAGCGGTTTTGAGGGCATCGCGTCGGGTCATCATGCAGTCTCGCTTTCAGTCGGGTTGGGGTCCAGAGGAAAGGCCCGCTGGAGAGGAAACCATCATAGGACGTCGCGATTGATTAATAAATACAGCATAGCTATACTGACCGTATGCTAAAAGCAAACAATCCCGACGCGCCTAGCCTGGGCGGCGTTGGCAGTCTCAAGCGGCTGGTCTATTTTGCGGCAGTTGTGGAAACCGGTTCTTTTACGGCGGCAGCCGATCGCCTCGGCATTACCAAGGCGGTGGTCAGTCAGCAGGTGGCCAAGCTGGAGCAGGCGTTTCGCACTTCGCTGCTGGTGCGCACCACGCGCAAGGTGCGCCCGACCGAAGCGGGACTGGCCTTCTATGAACGCTGCGCTGCCATCTTGCGTGATGCGGAAGCGGCCTTCGATGAGCTGGACGACCGCGCCTCGGAACCGGCGGGGCTGCTGCGCCTGACCGCGCCTTTTGACTATGGCATTGCGGTGATCGTGCCCGCCATTGCTGCCTTCACCCAGCGCTACCCGGCTTGCAAGGTCGAGGCGATTTTGAGCGACCAATCGCTGGACATGATGAGCGACGGGATTGAACTGGCGATACGCGTAGGCTGGCTGGCAGAGAGTAATCTGCAGGCGCGCACGATAGGCAGTTTTCGGCAGGTGCTGGTGGGCCCCTCGCGCCTGCGCACCGAACTGGCCCGGCTCGATCATCCGGAGCAGTTGGCGCCGCTGCCCTTTATTGCCAATACGGTTTTGCGCGAACCCTTGCGCTGGAACTTCACCGGCCCCGGTGACGTGCGGCGCAGCGTCCAGCTGCAGGCGAATATTTTTCTCGACGCTACGTTGGGCGTGCGCGAAGCGGTGCGCGCTGGCGCTGGCCTATCGGTCTTGCCCGATTACGCGGTGAACGACGATTTGGCCAGCGGGCACCTGGTCGAGGTGCTGCCGCAATGGACGCTGCCCGAAGGCGGCATCCACGCGGTCTTCCCCACAGCGCGCTTTCGGCCACTGAAGGTGCGCGCCTTTACCGACCTGCTGCAGGAGCGCGAACAGGCCAGGTTAGCAGGCGCTTAAAGCGCGCGGCTAGGGATAGAAGCGCCAGCTGGGGGTGAAGTCGCGTGCGATCTTCTCACCCTTCAGGCGCGCTCGTACCAGTTCAATGGGCAGCATGCCGCCCTGGAGAATGCTGTCGTGGTAGTCGAGCAGCCCCATCTTGCCGCCATCGACCAGCTCGCGCTTGAGGGCACGCAGTTGCAGCGCACCGATCATGTAGCCGGCCTGGTACAGCGGTGGATACTCGCCATTGAAGGAGCGCCGCACCTCGGCCCTGGCATTGTCCGGCTCATGCCCGACGCGCTTGACCAGCATGTCCACTGCCTGCTCGGGCGTGAGCTTGCCCATGTGGAAACCGAGTGAAAACAGGATGCGCGCGGCGCGGTGATTGCGCCAGAACATCATGCCGATGCGGTCTTCCGGCGTGGCAGCGAAATGGCGTTCATACAGCAGCATTTCCCAGTACACGGCCCAGCCTTCGACAAAGAAGGGCGAATCGAACAGGCGCCGTTGCGGCTGGTAGCGGTCGGCCATGAACATCTGCAAATGGTGACCAGGAATGAGTTCGTGGTGGACCACGGCGCGCGAAAAATGCGGGTTGTTACCGCGCATGGTCATCAGCTTCTGTTCCTGGGTCATGCCGTCGGTCGGGTAGGACACGAGGATGGTGTCGCCGCCCAGGAAGAAGGGGTTGACCAGTTGCCGCTCGGGCGAGAGCATGTCCATGCGCCAGCTCTGGCGCGCTATCTCGGGAATGGTAACCAGCTTGTTGTCGTCGACATAGGCAATCGCCTCGGCTGCCATGCGCCTCACCATGGCAGTCTGTTCGCCCGGCGGCACGTAGTTGTTCTTCACCTTTTCCATGGCCGCGTGCCAGTCGTCGCCATAGCCCATTTCCGCCGAGGCCTTGCGCAGTTCGGCTTCACCCCAGGCCAGCTCCTTCTCGGCCAGCGCCATCAGCTCTTCGGGCGTATAGGGAATCATCTCGCGCTTCAAGGCGCTGACCAGGCCATCGCGCCCGATCGGGTCGCCCGTGACGTTAAGGCGGGTGGCCGATGGCTTGCCGACCAGGCGCTCGTTCAGCGCGGCCGCGTAGTCCGCCATCGCCTTGTCCAGGTCCGCAAACGGGCGCTTGATCCACCAGCTCAGTTGCGGATCGTAGCCATCGTAGTAGGCGCTCCACTCCTTGAGGTCCTTGGTGGTGGCAGCGAGGATTTGCAGGGCGCGGTTAGCTACGCTGCGCGAGGCCATCGGCTTGGCGGCGTTGATGTCGCCACCTGCCAGCAAGGCATCGTGCGCGCGGTGCACTGCGACCAGCGACTTTTGCAGCAGGGCCGCGGTCTGGGCGCCGTCCTGGGCCTGCATCATGCGGCGCACTTCGGCCAATGCGATCAAAGGACGAACAAAAGGCACCAGCGGTTCGGCTTCGGCAAAGCGCTGGTTCTGGGCCGCCAGCTCGCGCAGTTCAAAGTCGATCTGATTGCGCAGCATGACAAAGTCGATGCGGTCTTCCACGCCATAGCTGTCAAACGGCAGGCTGTCGAGGGCGCTGCGCCACTGCTGGTAAAAGTCGCGCAGTCCCGCCGCGCGCTGCGGACCATTGACCACGGTGTACTTGTGATCGAGGCTGGCAGCATCAAGCTGGTAGCGCGCAATCACGGCCGGCATCGCTTGCTGGGCGATGGCAAACTGCGACATCGCGGGCGTCACGGTCGCGCCGTGCGCAGGGTAAGCGCTGCCCAGCGCGGCCACCAGGGCCAGTATCAATGGCGCGCGCATCAGTAGCTCGCCAGGGCGACAGGCGCACCGTTCTTGAAAGTGTAGACGGTGACAGCCGACTGCTTCATATTGCCTGCCGCGTCGTAGGCGTAATTGCCGACAACGCCCTTGTAGCTACTGTTATGCATGGTCACGCCCACGACCGAAGGATCGGTTGAATTGGCGGCCTTCATGGCCTGGGCCATGAACATGGTCTGGTCATAGAAGGATGCTGCGTACACATCGGGCGCCTGCTTGAAGCGTTCCTGGTAGCGCTTCTGGAAGGCTGGGCCGCTGGCCTGCTTTTCAAGAATGGCACCGCCCTGGGCGCACAGCACATTCTCGCCCACCGCCTCGCCGCCCAGCTTGGCCATCTCCGGGCTGCACAGGGTGTCGCCGCCGAGCAGCTTGACGTCTTTCAGGCCCAGACTGCGCATCTGGCGTGCCATCGGGGCGCCTTGCGGCGCATAGCCACCAAAGAAAATCGCTTCCACTTTCTTGGCCTTCAGGCCCGTCAGGATGGCAGCGAAGTCGCTCGCTTTTTCATTGGTAAATTCGTGGCTGGCCACTGTCAGACCGGCGGCCTTGGCCTGCTTGATGAATTCCGCAGCCACGCCTTGGCCGAAGGCGGTGCGGTCGTCAATCACGCCCACTGTCTTGACCTTCAACTGCTTGGCGGCGTAGGCAGCCATCGAGGAGCCAACTTGGTTGTCGCTGGCGACAATGCGAAACACATTCATGTAGCCGCTCTGGGTGACCTTGGGATTGGTGCCAACCGTGGACATAAGAATGCCGCCATCGCTGAACACGCGCGAGGCGGGAATGGCCACACCCGAGTTGTAGGGGCCAAGCACAAACTTCACGCCCGCGTCGGACAGCTTTTGGGCCACGATCACGCCGGCGCGCGGGTCGCCCTGGTCGTCTTCGGACATGAGCTCGAACTTGAGCGTCTTGCCAGCCACCGTCATTTTTTTCGCGTTCAATTCTTCCAGCGCCAGTCGCACGCCATTCTCATTGTCCTTGCCGGCAAAGGCGTTGGCGCCCGACAGCGGGCCGGTGACGCCAATCTTGACGACCTGTTCTTCTGCGTGTGCGGTGTGGGCAACGAACAGCAGCGCAGCTGCAGCAATCGTCAATACGCTCTTGTGTGACGGCATGTGGTGACTCCTCTGATCTAGACCAGCGGCAATCATCGCACGATTTGGACGTTTTTATATGCGGTTTTAGGCGGGTTGCCCATGCGAAATCAGCGCGAGCGGCAAGGCCGTGGTGAACTTTATTTGTTCCATGGAGAAGGCGGAAGAGACGCCCGTCAAATGGGCGGTCTTGATCAGCTTTTTATAGAAGCGGTCATAGCCGCCGATATCGGTGGTGACGACCTTGAGCAGGTAGTCGATATTGCCGCTCATGCGGTGAAACTCCAGCACTTCGGGCAGGGCGATGACGGCGGCGGCGAAGCGGTTCAGCCATTTTTCATCATGCTCGGTGGTGGTGATGCTGACAAAGACCGTGACCGGAAGGCCCACCTTCTGGCGATTGACGATGGCCACCCGGCTCTCCAGATAGCCGTCTTCTTCCAGGCGCTTCAAGCGTTTCCAGCAGGGCGTAGTCGACAGTCCCACCTTCTCGCTCAACGCCGCAATGGACAGGCAGCCGTCAATTTGCAAAGCGGCCAAGATGGCGTAATCATAACGATCTAGCATGTTCATGCTGTTTTTATCCATAAAATAGAATAAATATTCTACTTACCTCTTATTATACAGAAACTATGGAATATTTTATCGCGTACTGATAGCTATCATAGAAGCTATCTTTTGTTTCGCGGCGCCACGTACACACGCCGCAGCACGCCTGACTATGCATACTGAAATCTACCTCGACGCCAACGCCACTTCTGCCGTCCTGCCAGCCGCCCTGGCTGCGGCCGAGCAGGCCATGCGCGATTGCTACGGCAACCCCAGCAGTACCCATGCCAGCGGCCTGCGTGCCCGCGCCTTGCTCGACGCCGTGCGCGCCCGGGCTGGCCGCGTGCTTGGCGTGGGCGACGGCCAGCTATGCTTTACCAGCGGCGCCACCGAAGGCATCCAGACGGCTGTGCTCTCGGCCCTGTGCGCGGTGCGTGAACGGCGCGCCCGTGGCGAAGACGCGGGCGAGCTCCTGGTGTACGGCGCCACCGAACACAAGGCCGTGCCTGAAAGCCTGGCCCATTGGAACCGCGTGCTGGGTATGGGACTGAGCTTGTGCGCACTGCCGGTGGACGCCTACGGCCGCCATGACCTCGACGCGCTGCGCGCGCTGGCGCCGCGTGCTGCCATGGTGTGCACGATGGCAGCGAACAATGAAACGGGTGCCGTGTCCGACCTGGACGGCATTGCGGCAGTGCTGTGTGCCACCGCCAGCCCGGCCTTGTGGATGGTCGACAGCGTGCAAGCGCTGGGCAAGCTGGCGCTCAATCTGTCGGCCACGCGCATCGACTATGCACCGTTCTCCGGCCACAAACTATATGCACCCAAAGGCATCGGCATGCTGTATGTGCGCGCTGGCGCACCCTACACGCCGCTCATGTGCGGTGGCGGCCAGGAAGCGGGTTACCGGGCCGGCACGGAAAACATGTCTGGCATCGCCGCGCTGGGCGCGGTACTCGAAGCGCTGGAGCAGGGCGGTACCTTCCGCAGCCATGCCGAACTGGTGCAATACCGCGAGGATCTGGCGAATGCGCTGCGCAGTGCGCTGCCCGGGATCGTGTTCAATGCGCCCTTTGCCAGCACGCTGCCGACCACGCTCAATTTTTCCGTGCCAGGCTTTTCCAGCAAGGAGTTGCTGGACCTGTTTGACGCCGCCAATGTACGCGTCAGTTCGGGCTCGGCCTGTTCCTCGGCCAAGGCTGCGCCCAGCTATGTGCTCGCGGCCATGCAATTGCCCGAGTGGCGAGCCGCCGCTGCCGTGCGCATGTCCTTCGGCCCGCTGGTCGATGCGGCCTTCATTGCCACTGCTTGCGAGCGGATCGCCCGCTGCGGCGTGGCGCTGCGCAAGACCTGTCTGATTCCGTCGGCCCTGCCTTCCGAAAGCCGCGACGGCATCGTGCAACTGAGTGCGGATGGGGAGTCGACCTGGCTGGTGCTGGACGCGGCCAGCCGCAGCTGCGCCGTCATCAACCCGCTTGCTCCCCTGGTGCCGCGGATTGCCGATTTTTTGGCCTGCCAGGGCTACCAGGTGCGCGCCGTGCTCGACACCGACGAACGCGCATCCGGACGCGCAGCGCTGATGGCGCGACTGGCCGGTCAGCTGGACCGCGCCGACAGCAAGCATGCGCTGGGCTGGCCGGCACAGAGCGACTGCTGCACCTTGGGCACTGGCATGCTGGTCAACACCATCACGCTCGGTGCCCAGGTACTGGCGCGCTTGCCGCACGTCGATGGCAAATTCGACCAGGTGACGTATTTGCTCGGTAGTGAACGCGGGGAGAAGCTGCTGGCGGCAAGCGATGTGCGCTTTGCCTTTACCGGAAGCAGCCCCTCGCCTAGGTTAGCGCAGGTCATCGCCGCGACCACGCTGCTGTGTCCGTCGCAGGATGGCGGTCATGTGTGCACCACCTTGGCCGCAGCGGCGCCGGTGTGCTTGCCGCGCGTGTTGGATGAAGCGGGTTTGGCCAGCTTTCTCGACGCCCACCCGGATGCCCAGTTGATCGATGTGCGTGAAGCGTATGAACATGTGGCAGCGGCCGCGGGCGCTTGGCGCGGACGCAAGACGCACAGTGTGCCGCTGTCGCGCCTGGCCGATCGGCTGGGAACATGGTTGAGTGGCGAGCGGCGTCCGCTGGTGTTCTTTTGCCGTACGGGCGGGCGCAGCGCCAGGGCTGCCGAATGCCTGCAGCGGCTCGGTTACCAGGAAGCATGGCATGTGGTGGGCGGATTGAGTTTCAGCAGTGAGCAAGGAGCAGGAATGCCGATCGCGGCTTAGTGAGCGGCAGTAGTCAGTTTGTTTGTCATACCGAGTTATTCCGTTTTCGGCCTGCCCCACAAGGGTGGGCCGCTTTTTTTGGGGGGCACTACCTTGCGAAATGGATGCCCAAACATCGTCGCACCGCCGCATTCGCGAGGACGACGGGATAGTGGCAGAGCAGCACAACGGGGAGATGCCCCAACATCGTCGTCCCCACGAAAGTGGGGATCCACGCAGAGCTCGATTCAGTCTGGGTCCTCGCTTTCGCAAGGACAGTGATGTAGCGGCGCACACAGGAGCTAGCGCCGCCAGCGCGCCGTGGAAGGGGACACTCATTTTTCCAATCGGAAACTAATTGCCGCTAACAAGGCAGCAATCCACGCGATCTCCTTGATTCCCCGCCGATTCCGCCTACGCTGTGTACGTTGGCGCACAGTTCCAAACGGGCAGGCCTTTTACCATGGAAACAGCCGTCCTAACTCGGCCGCAACTCGCTGTCACCGCAGCGTGTTGGCGACTCATGCCCACGCGAGGTCCCCATTGAACGAAGATAAAACCGTCCTGGCGGACACCCTCTCATCCTGGCGCAAGGCGCTCGATGGCGAGGTCGATCCTGCCGAAGAATTCCCCCTGCGCTCGGACCTGTTCAGCGCAGCCCAGATGGCTGCCCACGGCAAGCACCTCTCTGCCCGCCACGTACTGAGCACTCGCGGCGGTCCCGACAAACTGCTCTCGCGCTTGACCGAAAACGCGGCCGTCATCGGCGCCACCTGCAACGAGCTCACTGCCGCCATCAAGGCTTCACGCCAGATCACACCAGCTTCCGAATGGCTGCTCGATAATTTCTACCTGATCGAAGAGCAGATCCGCACCGCCCGTCGCCACCTGCCGAAAAACTACAGCAAGGAGCTGCCACGCCTGTCCAACGAGGAGGCCGACGGTACTCCGCGCGTCTACCAGATTGCCCTGGAAATCATCTCCCACGGCGACGGCCGGGTCGACCCGGAAAGCCTGACCCGCTTCGTCGACGCTTACCAGCACAGCAGCACACTCAAACTGGGCGAACTGTGGGCCATCCCCATCATGCTGCGCCTTGCCCTGATCGAAAACCTGCGGCGCGTGGCGGCGCGCGTGGCGGACAACCGCACCCAGCGCGACCTGGCCAATACCTGGGCCGACCAGATGACCGAAACGGCCGAGAAGAATCCCAGTGACCTCATTCTTTTGGTGGCCGACATGGCCCGCTCCGGCCAGGCCATGAACAGCGCCTTCGTGGCCGAGCTGGCGCGCCGCCTTCAGGGGCAAAGTCCGTCGCTGACGCTGGCGCTGCAATGGGTCACCACCCGCCTGGCCGACGCTGGCCTCACCATCGAGCAGCAGATCCAGGCCGAGATCGGCCAGCAGGCAGCGGACCAGGTGTCCATCGCCAACAGCATCGGCAGTCTGCGCTTTTTGGGTACCATGGATTGGCAGGAGTTCGTGGAAACCATGAGCGCGGTCGAGCAACTGCTGCGCCAGGATCCTGCCGACATCTACGGCAAGATGGATTTCGCCACCCGCGACAATTACCGCCACGTGATTGAAAAACTGGCCAAGCAGTGCGGCCACACCGAAGTGGCCGTGGCCGAGCAAGTGCTGGCCTTGGCCCAGGAACAGCGCGACCTGGCCACAGGTGGCTTGGACGAGCGCACCCGCCATGTCGGCTACTACTTGGCCGGCAAGGGCTTGCGCCAGCTCGAACAGCGTCTGCAAGCGCGTTTTTCGCCGCTCGAATCATTGCAGCGTCTCGGGCGTGGCGCCCCTCTGGCCGGCTATCTGGGCGCAATCACCATCCTGACTGCCTTGTTTACCGCCAGCGTCGTGCGCCACGCGTGGCTGAGCAATGTCGATGAAACGATGCTGGTGCTGATCGGGGTGCTGACCGCCATCGGGTCCAGCCAACTGGCACTGGCGCTGGTGAACCTGATGGCGACCCAGCTCACGCGCCCCCATCCCTTGCCGCGCATGGACTTCAAGGAAGGCATTCCCGGCGACGCCTGCAGCATGGTGGTGGTACCGACCCTGCTCTACAGCCGCGACAATGTGGCTTCCTTGTGCGAAGGCCTGGAAGTGCGCTACCTGGCCAACCGCGACGCCAATCTGCGTTTTTGCCTGCTGACCGATTTTGCCGACGCCAAAAGTGAACATCTGCCGACGGACGATGAGCTGGTGGCACTGGCCAGCGCCGGTATCACCGCGCTGAACGACAAGTACGGCACGGGTGAGGCTGGCGAACGTCACGAGCCGTTTCTGCTATTGCACCGTCCGCGACAATGGAATGCGCAGGAAGGCGCCTGGATCGGTTTTGAGCGCAAGCGCGGCAAGCTGGGCGACCTGAATGCCTACCTGCGCGGCGGCGCGCGCGACAAATTCTCCGTGGTGGTCGGCAGCACCGAAGGCCTGGCCAGCATACGTTATGTGATCACGCTCGACACCGACACCCAGTTGCCGCGTGACGCAGCGCGCAAGTTCATCGCCACCATGGTGCATCCGCTGAATCGTCCGCAAATCGATCAGCGCCAGCGGCGCGTGGTCGAGGGCTACGGTATCCTGCAGCCACGCGTGGCAGCGGCCTTGCCAGGCGAGCGCGCGTCGCGCTACGAGCAGTTGTGCGGCGGCGAACCAGGCATCGATCCCTACACCCGCACCGTGTCCGACGTCTATCAGGACGTGTTCTTCGAAGGCTCCTTCGTCGGCAAGGGCATCTACGATATCGACACCTTCGAAGCGGTGCTCGGCCAGCGCTTCCCCGATAACCAGATTCTCAGCCACGATTTGCTCGAAGGCTGCTACCTGCGTGCGGGCCTGCTCAGCGACGCCCAGTTGTACGAGGAGTACCCGGCACGCTACAGCGACGATGTCAGTCGCCGTCATCGCTGGACCCGCGGGGACTGGCAACTGGCTTCCTGGTTGCTGCCCTCGGTGCGTAACGCCAGCGGCAAGCGTGAGCCAAATCCGCTCACGGCCCTGTCGCGCTGGAAGCTGTTCGACAATCTGCGCCGCAGCGTCATCCCGTCAGTGCTGACTGTGATGCTGTTGGTTTGCTGGGCCGTGATGCCGGCACCGGCTTTCTGGACCCTGGCCGTGCTGGCCACAATTTTCCTGCCCACGCTCATTAGCGTGGTGTGGGACGTGGCAGAAAAGTCGCACGATGTCCTTTGGCGCCAGCATTTTTCGACCGCGATGAAAAGCGCGCGCCTGCTGTTTGGCCACTCGATATTGACGCTGGCCTTCCTGCCGTATGAAGCCTGGTTCAGCACCGACGCCATCGTGCGCGCCCTGTGGCGCAGCCTGGTGTCGCGCCGCCACTTGCTGGAATGGCGTCCATCGGGCTTGTCGCGATCGAGCACCGACATGGCCAGCAATTGGCGCAGCATGTGGGTCTCGCCTGCCTTGTCCGTGACCGTGACGGCGCTGCTGGCGTGGTTCCGGCCCGACGCGCTGCCCGCGGCCGCGCCGGTGCTGCTGCTGTGGTTGACCGCCCCCGTCATCGCCTGGTGGATCAGCCTACCCGTCGAGCGCGACGTGGCCAAGTTGGCCTCGCCCCAGACCCTGTTCCTGCAAAAACTGGCGCGCAAGACCTGGAGCTTTTTCGAGACCTTTGCCGGCGCCGAGGACAACTGGCTGGCACCTGACAATATGCAGGAGCATCCCGCCAAAGTGGTGGCGCACCGGACCTCGCCAACCAATATCGGCATGTCGCTGCTGGCCAATCTGGCGGCCTGGGACTTTGGCTTCGTCTCGGTGGCGCAGGTGCTGCAGCGCTGCGACGACACCTTCCGCACCATGGCGCGCATGGAGCGCTACCAGGGGCACTTCTACAATTGGTACGACACCATCACGCTCGCGCCCCTGCATCCGCGCTATGTGTCGGCGGTTGACAGTGGCAACCTGGCGGGCCACTTGCTCACGCTCGCCTCGGGCCTGAACGGCCTGGCCGACCAGCCCATCGTCAGCCCCCAGACCTTTGACGGCATCCGCATCACCTTGAACGTGCTGCAGGAGCAGGCCGATGACGCCGGGGCCCCGGCCAAGGCTGCCATCGCGCGCATGGATGAAGCGCTGGCGACGGAACGCTTGCAAGACATCACCACGCTGCCTGGCCTGGTCAAGACGCTCGGTGTGCTGGCCCATGGCGCAGACGCCATTCTGGCCGCGCTCAAGTCGCCGCCTGACCCGGCCCTGCAATGGTGGGCTGAAAAACTGGCCGAGCAGTGCCGCACTGTGCATGACGAGTTGATCGAATTGGCGCCGTGGATGTGCACGGCCCAGGAATCGGTGGTGGACGCCAGTCTGATCCGCATCCCGACCCTGCGCGAGCTGGCTGGCTTCACGCTTACCGGCAGCGCCAGCTCGGACCTGGCGCCGAACGAACGCGAACGCCAGCAAACCCTGACCGAGCTGGTTGCGCGCGGCAGTGCCCGCGCGGCGCGCCGGGTCGAGCAGATCGACAAGCTGGCTGCCCAGGCACGCGATTTTGCCAACATGGATTTCCGCTTCCTGTACAACGCCACAACCGACCTGCTGGCCATCGGTTACAACGTGTCGGACCGTCGTCTGGATGCGGCTTGCTACGATTTGCTGGCATCCGAAATTCGCCTGTGCAGTTTTGTTGGCATCGCCCAGGGCCAGTTCCCACAGGAGCATTGGTTCGCGCTCGGTCGCCAGCTGTGCATCATCGGTGGCGAGCAGTTGCTGCTGTCCTGGAGCGGCTCGATGTTCGAGTACCTGATGCCGCTGTTGGTCATGCCGACCTACCACAACACCCTGCTGGACCAGACCTACCGCTCCATCGTCAACGCCCAGATCGACTACGCACGCCAGCGCAACGTGCCGTGGGGGATTTCGGAGTCGGGCTACAACATCGTCGACGCCAACATGAACTACCAGTACCGCGCCTTCGGCGTGCCTGGCACCGGCATGAAGCGTGGCCTGGCGGACGATTTGGTGGTCGCCCCTTACGCCACCATGCTCGGCCTGATGGTGCACCCGGAAGCGGCCATCGAGAATCTGCAGCGCATGGCCGAACTGGGCTTCATGGGCAAGTATGGCTTTTATGAGGCGATCGACTACACCACCTCGCGCCTGCCGCGCGGGCAGAACTTTGCCGTCATCCGCTCCTTCATGGCCCACCACCAGGGCATGGGCTTCCTGGCCATGAGCTATTTGCTGCACGACCGGCCAATGCAGCGCCGCTTCGAAGCCGACCCGCTGCTGCAATCGACCCTGCTGGTGTTGCAGGAGCGCGTCCCGCGCGCGGGCGCCTTCCATTCCAACTCCGGCGAACTGTCCGCGCTGCGCCCGCCCGATCAGGAAGCGAGCAGCATGCCGATGCGGATCATCACGCAAACGAGCACGCCGCAGCCCGAGGTGCAACTGCTGTCAAATGGGCGCTACCACGTGATGGTCACCAGCGCCGGCGGCAGCTACAGCCGCTGGAAGGACCTGGCAGTGACGCGCTGGCGCGAAGACGCCACCTCCGACAACTGGGGCAATTTCTGCTACGTGCGCGATGTCGACAGTGGCCAGTTCTGGTCCACCGCCTTCCATCCCACGATGGTGGAGCCGAAAAAATACGAAGTGATTTTCTCGGAAGGGCGCGCGGAATTCCGGCGCCACGACCGTGGCATCGACCTGCACACGGAAATCGTGGTTTCGCCGGAAGACGACATTGAAATGCGGCGCACCCGCATTACCAACAAGTCGTCCACCAAGCGGGTGATTGAATTTACCAGTTACGCCGAGGTGGTCATGGCGCCCGCCGCGGCCGACGCAGCCCACCCGGCCTTCCAGAAGCTATTCGTGCAGACCGAAATCCTGCGCAACGAAAACGCCATCCTGTGCACCCGCCGTCCGCGTACCAAAGACGAGCAGATGCCATGGCTATTTAATCTGATGACTGTGCACGATGGAGCGCTGCTGGACGTGTCGTTTGAAACAAGCCGCAGCGAATTTTTGGGCCGCGCCAACAGTACAGTGGCACCGCGCGCCATGCTCGAACCCGAGCCACTGGGCGGCAGCGAAGGCTCGGTGCTTGACCCTATCGTCGCGATCCGCTACAAGGTCACGCTCGAACCCGACGAGGTGGTGACCCTGGACGTGGTTACCGGCATGACCGAGACGCGCGATGCGGCGCTGCACCTGATCGACAAGTACCAGGACCGCCATCTGGCCGACCGCGTGTTTGAACTGGCGTGGACGCACAGCCAGGTGGTGCTGCGCCAGTTGAATGCGACCGAGGCTGACGCCCAGTTGTACAGCCGCCTGGCCAGTAACGTCATCTATCCGCACGCAGCGCTGCGTGCCGAAGCGGCCACCCTGGTCCGTAATCAGCGCGGCCAATCTGGCCTGTGGGCCTATGCAATTTCCGGCGACCTGCCGATTGTGCTCATGCAGATCAAGGACCCGGCCAATATCGAGCTGGCGCGCCAGATGGTGCAGGCCCATGCCTACTGGCGCCTCAAGGGCCTGGTGGTTGACCTGGTGATCTGGTACGAGGACCAGTCGGGCTATCGTCAGGCGCTGCACGACCAGATCATGGGCCTGATCGCTTCGGGCATCGACGCCCAGGCCATTGACCGACCGGGTGGCATTTTCGTGCGCCTGCTGGACCAGATCTCGAACGAGGACAGGGTGCTGATGCAGTCGGTGGCGCGCGCCATCCTCTCTGACAGTCGCGGCACCCTGGCCGACCAGGTCAAGCGCGCCGTGCCGCTTGCGCCCAAGCTGGCGCTGTTGACGGCGGAAGCGCGCAGCGAGCCCTATCAGTTGCGCACCACGCGTCCGCGCACCGAGCGCAATCTGGTACTGCACAATGGCACCGGCGGTTTCACGGCAGACGGTCGTGAATATGTCATCCGCACCACGGCGGATGCGCGCACGCCTGCCCCCTGGGTCAATGTGCTGGCCAATCCCAATTTCGGCAGCGTCGTGTCGGAAAGCGGCCAGGCTTATACCTGGAGCGAAAACGCGCACGAATTCCGCCTCACGCCTTGGGACAACGATCCGGTGTCGGACCGCAGCGGCGAAGCCTTTTATATTCGCGACGAGCAGACCGGCAGTTTCTGGTCGCCGACCGCGCTCCCCGTGCCGGCCACGGGCGAGTACGTCACGCGCCACGGCTTTGGCTACAGCGCCTTTGAGCACAGCGAGGAGGGCATCTTCAGCGAGTTGATGACCTATGTAGCGCTCGATGTGGCGATCAAGTATTCGGTCATCACGTTGCGCAACGACTGCACCGTGCCGCGTCGCCTGTCCCTGACCGGCTATGTGGAATGGGTGCTGGGTGACCTGCGCGCCAAGTCCGCCATGCACGTGACCACCGAAATTGACCCGGTGAGCGGCGCCCTGTTTGCACGCAATGCCTACAACACCGAGTTCACAGGCCGGGTGGGCTTTTTCCACGTCGACGCGCAAAACCGTACAGTGACGGCGGACCGCACCGAGTTCATTGGGCGCAACCGCACGCTGGCCAATCCTGCCGCAATGGGGAGGGCTCGCCTGTCCGGCAAAATCGGCGCTGCGCTCGACCCGTGCGCTGCGCTGCAGGTGATGGTCGACCTGGCCCCTGGCGGAGAGCGCCAGATTGTGTTCATGCTGGGCGTGGGCGGACGGCGCAATGCCGACGCCACCGGCATCATCGAGCAGTATGCCGGCAGCGAGGCGGCGGTGGCGGCGTATGAAAAAGTGCTTAAGCACTGGGACCACACGCTGGGCGCCGTGCGCATCGAAACGCCGGACCCCGCACTGGACGTGCTGGCCAACGGCTGGTTGATGTACCAGACCATCGCCTGTCGGCTGTGGGCGCGCAGCGGCTACTACCAGTCCGGCGGCGCCTTCGGTTTCCGCGACCAGCTGCAGGACGCAATGGCGATGATCCATACCGAGCCGCATTTGCTGCGCGAGCAGTTGCTGCTGTGCGCGGCCCACCAGTTTGTGGAAGGCGATGTGCAGCACTGGTGGCATCCGCCATCGGACCGTGGCGTGCGTACCCACTGCTCGGACGACTACCTGTGGTTGCCGCTGGCAGCCCACCGCTATGTGATCGGCACGGGCGACCGCAGTGTGCTCAGTGAACCGGTGGCTTTCATCGAGGGGCGCCTGCTAACCCAGGAAGAAGAGTCCTATTACGACATGCCGGGCCGCTCTGGCCAGCGCGCCGACCTGTACGAGCACTGCGTGCGTGCCATCAAGCGCGGCTTGCGCTTTGGCGAACACGGTCTACCGCTCATCGGCACCTGCGACTGGAATGACGGCATGGACCGGGTGGGCAACGAGGGCAAGGGCGAGAGCGTGTGGCTGGCCTTCTTCCTGTATGAGGTGCTGCAACGCTTCTCCGAGGTGGCGGTGGTCAATGGCGACCATGCCTTCGCCACCACCTGCCAGGCCGAAGCCGTGAAGTTGGCGCGCAACGTGGAAGAACATGCCTGGGATGGCCAGTGGTATCGCCGCGCCTATTTCGACGATGGCACGCCGCTCGGCTCGCACACCAACGATGAATGCCAGATCGATTCGATCTCGCAAAGCTGGGGCGTGCTCTCGGGCGCGGCCAATCCCGAACGCACGGCGCAAGCCATGGCGCAGGTGGACCAGCGCCTGGTGCGCCGCGACTACGGCCTGGTGCAACTGCTCGATCCGCCGTTTGACGATGGCGTGCTCAATCCCGGTTACATCCGCGGCTATGTGCCCGGCGTGCGCGAAAACGGTGGCCAGTACACCCATGCCGCCATCTGGACCGCCATGGCCTTTGCCAAGATGGGCGACACCGAACGCGCCTGGGAGCTGCTACGCATGATCAACCCGGTGCACCATGCGGCCACGCCGGCCCAGGCGGCGCTGTATAAGGTGGAGCCGTATGTGATGGCAGCGGACGTGTATGCGGTCTCGCCGCATGTGGGGCGCGGTGGCTGGACCTGGTACACCGGTTCCTCGGGCTGGATGTATCGCCTCATCATCGAGTCGCTGCTGGGCGTGAGCCTGGCCGGCACCCACCTGACGCTCACACCGCGTCTACCGGCTGACTGGACCGGTTTCCGGCTCGATTACCGCTACCTCAATACCGTGTATTCGATTGCCGTGTCGATAGGCGAGGGCGGCCTGACGGTCGATGGTGTGCGCCAGCAGAGTAATGTGATCGCCGTGCAGGACGACCGTCAGGTGCACCAGGTGGACTTGCAGGTGAAGCGCTAAAGAACCACGAATTCTCTCCTCCCGTGCGCATTTTCTGGCCGGGAGGAAACAGCTTTCCCTGTCCATTTCACGCGTATTACCTAGGAGAATGTCCAAATCTGGACATTTTCATCATTTCCGCCACAGGACGTCGAAATAAGTTGAGGTGTCCAAACACCTGTTTATTCGGTCTTTCCGTTTCGCAAGCAGTACGCTCTCCCAGCAAGCGAATTTCTTGACAGAAATTCTAGCCAAATTTCACTTAACTTATATCAATTTAATATCAATACGAAAGGTAATTCGAATTTGTTCGTCATATAGGCGTCATGCATAGTTGGGACAATTCAGGTGTAGTTACTATCAACGTCTCGAGGAAATCATGCGTCAGAACAATACTAAAAAGCTGCTCCCGCACTTCGCAATTTTCATGGCGCTGGTCGCCGGCAATATGGCTTCGGCCGCCGAAATCGACCATCGTGAGTTTGATGCCACCCTGCACGTTCCTTACAAGGCGACGGCAGCAGCCATTGCAGCGAAGTCGGAAGCGCGTGATTTCACGGTCGGTTTTGAATACCCGCACGTGGCCAAGGCCCAGGACGTTACCTGGCGCGTGGAACTGGTCAGCCCTAGCGGCCAGGTGGTCCAGCACTGGGAAGGCGTGCAGCGCCTGTTCAAGAAGAAAATCGAACTGAAAGTGCGTTGGGACGGTCGTATCGACAGCATCACCACCCCGGACGGCCTGTACAAGGTGCGTCTGTTGGCTGTGGCAAATGAAGCCCCAGCTGGCGCCAGCGACACCAGCATGCTGGCCATCGAGCAAGCCTTGGCTGCCGGCGGCGACGAGCTGGTTGAGCAATCGTGGGACCTGACCCTGGGCAAGACGGCTGTGCCGGTCATGCCAGCGTTCCAGCCTCTGCCAACTGGCAAGCCAGCTGCAGCGACCCCATCCATGATGTCGACCATGTCCACCATGGCAGTCGGTGGCCAGGTCGCGACGATGGCTGCGCCTGCACCTGCTTCCCTGCCGTACACCGTATATTTCGGTAACCTGCACAGCCAGACCAACCACAGCGATGGTGGCTCGCCAGTAACGGCCTGCACCGGCGCCGCTGCGCCACAGTCGACCGCCTTCGGCCCAAGCGATGCTTACGCTTACGCCAAGGGCAAGGGCCTGGACTTCCTGATGACGTCCGAGCACAACCACATGTTTGACGGTTCGGACAGCACCAACGCCTCGGCCGATCCGGCCGTGGCCAAGGCCCTGTACCAGTCCGGCCTGACCGCCGCGATCAACTACAACGCCGCCAACCCAAGCTTCCTGGGTATCTACGGCATGGAGTGGGGCGTGATCAACAACGGCGGCCACATGAACATCTTCAATTCGAACGAATTGTTCGGATGGGAGTACAACAGCAGCGGCCAGCTCATTGCCGATACCTTCACCGACAAGCCTGACTACGCCGGCCTGTACACCCTGATGCGCCAGCGCGGCCTGATCGGCCAGTTCAATCACCCTGCGTCCAGCGGCCAGTTCCTGGTCAATGGCGTCGCCCTGGGCTACAGCGCCGACGGCGACCAGGCCATGGCGATGTGCGAAGTGCTCAACACCTCGGCCTTCTCGACCAACACCACGGAAACCGAAACGGGCCGCAGCAGCTACGAAGGCGCGTGTAAAAAAGCGCTGGAAGCGGGCTTCCACGTCGCCTTCACCACCGACCAGGATAACCACTGCGCCAACTGGGGTGCCTCGTACACCAACCGCACTGGCGTGTTGATTCCAAACGGTACGCCACTCACGAACGCCAGCTTCATCGCAGCGCTCAAGGCACGTCGCGTGTTCGCCACCATGGACAAGACCTCGCAAGTGGTCCTGACCGCCAATGGCCACATCATGGGTGAGCGCTTCACCAACAGTGGCGCCCTGAACCTGGTCGCCAACTACGCCAACACTTCGGGCAAGACCGTGTCGACCGTGTCGATCGTGGAAGGTGTCCCTGGCCGCAACGGCACCGCGACCGAACTGGCCAACACCGCCAGCGTCACCGTCACGCCAGCGAACGGCGAGCACTATTACTACGCCAAGCTGACTCAGTCGGACGGCAACATCCTGTGGTCGGCACCGATCTGGGTCACCCAGGGCACCTCCAGCGATGGCGTGGCACCAACCGTGTCGGCCAGCGAATCGGGCACCTCGGGCACCATCACGGTGTCGGCCAACGCCACCGACAATGTGGGCGTGACCCTGGTGGAGTTCTATGTTGACGGCGCCCTGAAAGCGACCAGCAACGTAGCGCCATACAGCGCCACGATCAATTCGACCACGCTGTCCAACGGCAGCCATAGCCTGGTCGCCAAGGCCTACGATGCGGCTGGCAACGTCGGCACCTCGAGCGCAGCGGCATTCACCGTCAACAACGTCAGCACCGACACCACGCCACCGACCGTGACGGCCAGCGAAAGCGGCACCAGCGGCACCGTGACCTTCTCGGCTGCGGCAACGGACAATGTGGCCGTGACCAAGGTTGATTTCTATGTTGACGGCGTCTTGAAAGGCAGCGACACCACCTCGCCATTTTCGATCACCTTCGACTCGAAAACGCTGACCAACGCCTCGCATGCATTGACGGCCAAAGCCTACGACGCCGCTGGTAACAGCACCTTGTCGAGTGCTGTCAACTTCACCGTCAACAACCCCGTGGTGACGCAACTGCTGCTCAACACCGGCTTCGAATCGGGCGCCGCGTCGTGGACCGCAACGAGTGGCGTGATCACCAGCGACGCCAGCCAGGCTTCGCATGCCGGTAGCTGGAAGGCATGGCTGAACGGTTACGGCTCCGCCCATACCGACTCGGTCTACCAGCAAGTGGCCATTCCAACGGCAGCTACCAGCGCCACACTGAAGTTCTGGCTGAAAGTGGTATCGGACGAAACGACGACCACCAACGCCTATGACACGCTGAAGGTACAAGTTCGCAGCAGCACCGGCGCCGTCCTTGCCACGCTGGCGACCTACTCGAACCTGAACAAAGGTACAGCCTACGTCGAGAAGACGCTGGACATGAGTGCTTACAAGGGCCAGACCGTGCGCGTGTACTTTGAGGGCGTCGAAGGTTCGACCGTTGCCACCTCGTTCATCATCGACGACGTGACGTTGACTTCACAATAATCCAATTGGGATGTTTTGACAGCCCACCTTCGGGTGGGCTTTTTTACGTCTGTACCATTCCCCCCCCAAAAAAAACCGCCCACTGTCCTCGCACACCGCCCACTGTCCTCGCGCACCGCCCCACGGTACTCGCGTCCCTCTACACTTTACTCGCGTCCCTCCACACTGTCCTCGCGTCCCTCTACACTGTCCTTGCGAAAGCGAGGACCCATACTGAGCTCAATGCAGAACTCGGCCAACGCAAGCACCCCTTCACCATGCTTTCCCCGCTCCCGTGAAAATGCTATCCTGCCAGCGCCCACCACGGAGACCCCATGAACCAGACCAGCATTTTGCGCGCCGCCATCAGCCTCGCCTTCGGTGCCATCAGCGCCCAAGCGCTCGCACTCGATCCCCTCAGCTACAGCCGCTACGACCAGGTCAAGACGCGTGACGTACATATCGACCTGAAGGCCGATTTCGCGAAAAAGACCCTGTCCGGTTTCGCAGAACTGTCGCTCGACTGGATCGACAAATCGGCCCGCACGCTGGACCTGGACACGCGCGAACTGACGATCAGCAAAATCGAAGGCCAAACCGACAACGGCGCCTGGCGCAAACTGAGCTTCACGCTCGACAAGCTCGATGAAGAAAAAGGCCAGGCCCTCCACATTACCTTGGCCAGCCAGCCGCAAAAAGTGCGTATTTACTACCGCACCGCACCCACGGCCAGCGCACTGCAATGGCTGGCTCCCGTGCAAACCATGTCGGGCAAGCGCCCCTTCATGTTCAGCCAGTCCGAATCGATCGACGCGCGCTCGTGGGTACCACTGCAGGACACGCCAGCAGTGCGCTTCACCTACAGCGCCCACATCGCCGCGCCACAAGGCCTGCGTGTGGTGATGAGCGCTGAGAACGACCCCAAAGCCACTGGCAAAGGCGGCTGGAACTTCAAGATGCCGCAGGCGATTCCTTCCTACCTGCTGGCCATCGGCATCGGCGAACTGGAAATGCGCTCGCTCGGCCCGCGCACCGGCGTGTACGCTGAGCCAAAACGCATCGACGCTGCGGCCTACGAATTTGCCGACACTGAAAAGATGGTAAGCGCCGCCGAATCGCTGTACGGCCCCTATCGCTGGGGGCGTTACGACATGCTGGTCTTGCCGCCGTCCTTCCCATTTGGGGGCATGGAAAACCCGCGCATGACCTTCCTGACGCCCACCATGATTGCCGGTGACCGCAGCCTGGTCGACCTGATCGCCCACGAGCTGGCACACAGCTGGTCGGGCAACCTGGTGACCAACGCCTCGTGGAAGCACTTCTGGCTCAACGAGGGCTTCACGACATACGTCACCACCCGCATCATCGAGTCGCTGTACGGTCCCGAGGAAGCGGACATGAATCTGCAGGTGGAGCAGGAGGAAGCGATTGCCTCGCTGGCCAAGATCGAGCCGGCGAAACAGGCGCTTGTCTCACGCGACGCCGATACTTCATCGGCCTCCTATGCCGACGAAGGCCTGGTCTATCCGAAGGGCGCCTGGCTGCTGCGCACCCTGGAGCAGCGTGCGGGCCGCGCGGTATTCGATCCCTTCCTGCGTGGCTGGTTCGACCAGCATGCCATGCAAAGCGTGACCACCGATGAATTTGTCGACTACCTGCGCAAGAATCTGCTGGCCCAGCATCCGGCGGTCATGAGTGAGGCCGAACTCGATGAGTGGCTGCATGCGCCTGGCATTCCAGCGAGCGCACCGCGCGTCAAATCGGCTCGCCTGGCAGCGCTGGACACGGTGCGTGCGGCGTGGCTGGACGGCTCGCTGCCGACTGCCAAACTCGATACCAAGGCCTGGAAGGCGATCGAGTGGATCAAGTTCATGAATGACATCGACAACAAGGCCACGGCGGCGCAGTTGAAGGAGTTGGATGAGCAGTTCAAGGTCGGCAAGACCGGCAACAATGAAGTGGCTTTCCGCTTCTATCGCGCGTCGATCCATGCCGGCTATCGCGGGATCCGTGAGCCGCTGCGTGCATTTTTGATGAGTGTGGGACGCCAGCGTTTTGTCGTGCCGCTGTACACGGGACTGCGCGCGAACGCGGAGGACAAGGCGTGGGGCGAAGCAGTGTTCAAGCAGGCACGTGAACGTTATCACCCGGCGACGCAGAAGAGCGTGGCCAAGGCGATGTCGGAAAAATAGGCAAAGTCACGTCGTCCCCACGAAGGTGGGGATCCATGCTGAGCGCCCCGCATCACTGTCCTTGCGAAGGCGAGGACCCATACCGTTGCAATGCATAGAATGAAGACTTCTCTGCGTTGGTCGTGTATGGGTCCTCGCTTTCGCAAGGACAGTAGTGCGGTAATTGGAAAATATAGGTACCCCGAGAGGCGCGGGGCGTCACCTTTAGAAGCACAGAGAATGTTAGCGCTACCCTCTACTTCTTCTCCCAAATCGCCATCATGTCCTTCGACCCTTGAGCGCGTATCCCGTTATCGGTCAACACACCCTCGGTCGCATCAATCATGTCCTTGCGCCGCAAAACCATGTTCTCGCCACCACGCTGGTCGAAGTGAATCACGATCATCTCGTCTTTCATATCGCGCAGCAGCGTCACCATGTGCGCCAGACTGCGCACCGGCACCTTGTTGATCGATGCGATCACCGCACCAAAACGGTTGCTGTAGCCGCTCACCAGCTTGTGCGGGAAAAACGGTGAACTGACGACCACCAGCTCTTCCCGCTCGGCCGACGGCGCATCGCCGCGCATGGTCACCAAGGGGCTGGCAATGAAGCTGTAGCCATTGAGCGCATTCGCATTCCCCGACAAGAAGGAATTGAATTCCACAGTCGCGCGTGAGAACACGATGGGGCCGAAGATAAAGTAGGAGGGGTAGCCGCCATTCAGGTCAGGTATCAACAGCTTGCGCCCCGTCGACACCGGCACCTGCACCTCCATCGTTTTCCCGGCCCGCACAATCGTCATCGGCACCTTGCCATTTTTGGCCAGTTGCTGCACGCGATACTGAAAGCGTACCCGCAGATTCGATCCCAGCTTCACCATGCCCTGGTTGTCCAGCGCGGAATCGCCGATCTTGGTGATCACATCCCATTCCTTGAGCGGGTAGCCAGCGTCACGCAGGCCCGGCGTTTGCACGATCGCGCCTTCTACCGCCTTGTCCAGCTTCAGGTAGGTGCGCAGCACGGGGTTTTCCAGCGTCTGGGTTTCGTCGAGCAGCGCTGGTTTGCCGTCGTACTTGCCATCGGCCATATCGCGCAAGAACAGCTCGATCTCTTCGTTCGGAATGATGTAGCCGATATTTTGCGCATTGGTGGCGCCGCCAAAGGCCAGCCCCACCATCTTGTCGCCGGCAATGGCAGGCCCGCCGCTGTTGCCGGGGTTGATGGCCGCGTCGATCTGGATCCGCAATCCGGCAGTATCCAGGCTGTAGCCCACAAATTCGATGCGCGAGACGATGCCCTTGGTGATGGACAGCGAGTTGCCGCCGGTCGGGTAACCATACGCGAACACCTGCTCGCGCACACTCGGTAGCACGCTCGCGCGCACCACAGGCGCATGGGTATCGAAGAAGGTCTCGTCATCGAGCTTGAGTAATGCAAGGTCCATGTCGCGCGCCACCGCCACCACTGTCGCCGATACCTTGTCGCCAGCCTGGCTGGCCTGGATTTCGACCTGGCTGGCATAGCCCACCACGTGGGCATTGGTCAGAATGCGTTTGCCTTCAATGACCACGCCGGAACCTGTCACTTCAGCCGGTGCGGCCTTGCCCCATGGTTTGTACGGGTCGGGCCGGCGCAGCGTGGAAAACACCTTCACCACCGAGTTCTCCAACGCCACGGGAATGGCGCCGGTGGCCGCGGGCATGGTGTCCTTTTCTTCGGCATGGGTGGACAGGCAGCACGCGGCAAATGCCAGTGCGACGACAAGGCGCATTCTAGTCATGTTCTTCTTCAGGGAGGCGCCGCAGGACGGCATTGGGTAGCAATATACACGCACAATGAAAAACCGGCTCCTGGGAGGAGCCGGCGATGCTGCTTACTTCTTCACGAACTTGAGCGTCATGCGGTCGCTCTCGCCAATGGCGATGTATTTGTCGCGATCGACGTCCTTGTTCGCCAGGACTGGCGGCAAAGTCCACACGCCATTTGGATAGTCGGCCGTGTCCTTCGGATTGGCGTTGATCTCGGACGTCGCCACCAGCTTGAAGCCGGCGTTCTCGATCATCTTGATCACGTCTGCCTGGTGCAGGTAGCCGCTATCGGCCACCACCGGTTTTGCGGCCGGCATGCGATGGTCCACCACGCCAAACACGCCACCCGGTTTCAGGGCCGTGTGCACGCTCTTGAAAATTTCCTTGAGCTTCTCGTCACCCATGCCGGTCCAGTTATGGATATTGCGGAAGGTGACGACCATGTCGACACTGCCAGGGGCCGCGTAGTTATAGGTGCGCGGAGGCTCGAACACGCCGCGTACGACCTTGTCGAACATGGCCGGCTTGGCTTCGAGGCGTTTGGTGAAATTTTCAGCGGAGCGCTTGGCGCCTTCCTTCTCCGAGGAGGTCGATTCGCCGGCGGCAATGAGCTTGCCCTTCTCGCGCAGATAGGGTCCGAGGATCTCCGTGTACCAGCCGCCGCCAGGGCTCAGCTCCACCACCGTCATGGTTGGCTTGATGCCGAAAAAGCTCAGCGTCTCGTACGGATGGCGGGCGGCATCGCGTGTCACGTTGGCCGGTGTGCGGTCCTTGTTGGCAATGGCAGCCTTGAGTGCATCGTCAGCGTGGGCAGCACCTGCCAGTCCGGTGGCCAGCATGGCGGCCAGTAACAATCGTTTCATGTAAGTATGCCTCGTCAGGTGAATGGGAAAGCGTAGCAAGGGCTACGATGATCTGCCAAGCAGGCCATCCGGTCAAGGTCAATTGCATATGCATAAATTGTCCGCGAATGCGAGGCGGACAGCACAATCGGACACCCCGGACACCCGGGCCGGACACTCCGAGTTCTTAAAATCAACAATTTAGATATTGGCACAAACTTTGCGTATTCAATTCGCATTTTTGCTGTTAATGTTTCTGCAGATTTTGCAAAGGCCCTGTATTTATATGGCCGTATCCAGAAAAGATGTACATATGAGCGGCCACTGCTGCCAGTGATCGCTATCCTCGGCGTAAGGTTAGGAGATACAATGGAACGACGTGCTTTTCTCAATATCAGTGGCCTGGCTCTGGGCTCGATGCTGGTGCCCGTTTTTGGCAACGCCATCGCAGCGGAAGACCTGCTCAATCCCCTCGCAGCAAAATTCAAGAAGACCCTGGCCGATACCGCACTGACGGCGGCCACCGGCGCCGGAGCGACCTATTGCGACGTGCGCATCGGGCGCTACCTGAACCAGTTCATCACCACGCGCGACCTGAATGTGGAAAACGTCGTCAACACCGAGTCCGCTGGCGTTGGCGTGCGCGTCATCTGCAATGGCGCCTACGGGTTTGCCGCCACCAGCGATATGTCGCCCGACTCCGTGGCCGCCGTAGCGCGCCAGGCCGTGGCCATTGCGAAAGCCAACGCGCGCCTGCAGACCGAGCCCGTGCAACTGGCGCCGGTCAAGGGCGTGGGCGAAGTGTCGTGGGCCACGCCGTACAAAAAGGATTGGCGCGCCGTGCCGATCAAGGAAAAAGCGGAGCTGCTCATTGCTGCCAACAAGGCCGGCATGGAAGGCGGCGCGAGCTTCATGCAGTCGCTGATGTTCCAGGTGAACCAGCAAAAATATTTTGCCTCCACCGATGGCTCCTACATTGACCAGGATATCCATCGTCTGTGGATGCCGGTGTTTGCCACCGCTGTCGACAAGGCCACCAACAAATTCCGTTCGCGTCAGGGTCTCTCTTCGCCAGTGGGCATGGGCTACGAATACCTCGATGCGCGCGCCGAAGACAAGGTCAAGGCTGCCGGCGGCGTCTGCACGCTGTACAAGAACAGCTATGACCTGATCGAGGACGCGCGTGCCTGCGGCCGCCAGGCCAAGGAAAAGCTCACGGCCAAATCGGTCGTGCCGGGCAAATACGACATGGTGCTCTCGCCCGAACACCTGTACCTCACCATCCACGAGTCAGTCGGCCACCCGACCGAACTCGATCGCGTGCTGGGCTACGAGGCCAACTACGCCGGCACCAGTTTTGCGACCCTCGACAAATGGCAGTCCAAGACCTTCAAGTACGGCTCGGACAAGGTCAATATCGTGGCCGACAAGGTGGTCCCAGGCTCGCTCGGTGCAGTGGGCTACGACGATGAAGGTGTCAAGTGCAAGCGCTGGGACATCATCAAGGACGGCATCCTGGTCAACTACCAGGCCACGCGCGACCAGGCCCACATCATCGGCGAAAAAGAATCGCATGGCTGCTCGTATGGCGACAGCTGGAGCAGCGTGCAATTCCAGCGCATGCCCAACATCTCGCTATCGGCCGGTACCAAGAAACTGACGCCGGACGAAATGGTCGCCGACGTCAAGAAGGGGATCTACATCGTCGGTGCCGGGTCCTTCTCGATCGACCAGCAGCGCTACAACTTCCAGTTTGGCGGACAGCTGTTCTACGAAATCAACAACGGCAAGATCGGAGCGCCGCTGGAAGACGTGGCCTACCAGTCCAACACCCAGGAATTCTGGAATGCCTGCACGGCCATTTGCGATGAACGCGACTGGCGCATGGGCGGTTCCTTCTTTGACGGCAAAGGCCAGCCTGGCCAAATCAGTACGGTGTCGCACGGTTCGAGCACGACGCGCTTCAACGGCATCAACGTGATCAACACCGCTCGCAAAATCGGCTAAGCCAGGAGACCGCATATGAAACTTTTGAGTCAAGAAGAAACCAAGCGTATTTGCGACCGTCTGATGTCGTTCACCAAGGCCGACGAATGCATCGTCACCGTCAATGGCAGCCGCACCGGCAATATCCGCTACGCGCGCAATAACGTCTCCACCGCCGGCCTGGTGGAAGACACCCAGTTGGCCGTGCAGGTCGCCTTCGGCAAGAAGCAGGGCACTGTCACTCTCAATGAATTTGACGACAAGGCTTTGCAAAAAGCTGTGCGCACTGCCGAAGACCTGGCCCGCCTGGCGCCGGAAAATCCGGAGTTCATGCCGGCCGTGAGCAAGCAGGCCTACAAGGGCAGTAACACCTACAGCAAGGCGACGGCCGCCATCGATCCGGAGTTTCGCGCCCAGACCGCGGCCTACAGCATTGAGGCGAGCCGCAAGAACAAGCTGGTGTCGGCAGGCTTCTTCACTGACAACACAAGCTTCCAGGCGGTGGCCAACTCCAATGGCGTGTTCGGCTACCAGGAAACGACCGGCATCGACTTTACCTGCACCGTGCGCACCGAAGACGGACGCGGTTCGGGATGGGTCAAGCGCTCGGCCACGGACGTGAGCCGTTTCGATGCGCGCGAAGCATCAGACGTCGCCATCGAAAAGGCGCTGCGTTCGGTGGACGCGAAAGCGCTCGAGCCAGGCCGCTATACCGTCATCCTGGAGCCGGCAGCGACGTCAGACCTGATCGGCTTCATGCTCTCCGGTTTCGATGCGCGCCAGGCCGACGAAGGCCGCAGCTTCCTGTCCAAGAAAGGCGGCGGTACGCGCCTGGGCGAGAAGCTGTTCGACGAGCAGGTCAATATCTGGGCCGACCCCTGGGACAAGGACATCGCTGTCCTGCCGTGGGATCAGAACACCATGCTGGCGCGCGAGCGCATGGACGTGATCAAGAATGGCCGTGTCGCGGCGCTGGACTACTCGCTGTTCTGGGCCAAGAAGCAAGGCGTGCGCCCGGTCGGCGCGCCAGGCAATATGATCATGGGCGGCACCAGCAAGTCGACCCAGGAACTGATCGCCAATACCAAGAAGGGTGTGCTGGTCACCCGCACCTGGTATATCCGCATGGTCGATCCGCAGTCGGTGCTGCTGACAGGGCTCACGCGTGACGGCACTTTCTATATCGAGAACGGCAAGATCAAGCATCCGATCAAGAACTTCCGTTTCAATGAAAGTCCAGTCACGATGCTCAATAATATTGAGGAGATTGGCAAACCTGTCGTCATCTCCGGCGACGAGTCGCAGTACTCGCTGCTGATTCCACCGATGAAGGTCCGCGACTTCAATTTCACGTCGTTGTCCGACGCGGTTTAAATGCTGTGCCGCCCGCGCCTGCAAAGGGCGCGGGTTTCAATCAAGTTGGAGATATTGTGGAACGACGTACCTTTCTCAAGATCGGCGGCGGCGCCGCTGGCGCCATGCTGGTCCCGGTTTTCGGCAACGCGATCGCGGCCGAAGAACTGCTCAATCCGATGGCCGTGGCCTTCAAAAAAACCCTGGCAGACGCCGCGCTCAACGCGGCCACCAAGGCCGGCGCCAGTTACTGCGATGTGCGCATCGGCCGCTACCTGAATCAATTCATCACCACGCGTGACCTGAACGTTGAAAACGTGGTCAATACCGAATCGGCTGGCGTGGGTGTGCGCGTTATCGCCGGCGGGGCATACGGCTTCGCGGCAACCAACGATATGTCGCTGGACGGGATCGCTAACGCCGCGCGTCAGGCTGTTGCCATTGCACGCGCCAACGCCAAATTGCAGACCGAACCTGTGCGCCTGGCGCCTGTAAAGGGTGTCGGTGAGGTCAGCTGGGCCACGCCAATGAAGAAGGACTGGCGCACCGTCGCAATCAAGGAAAAGGCGGACATGCTCATCGCCGCCAACAAGGCGGGCATGGATGCCGGCGCGAGCTTCATGACCTCCTCGCTGTTCCAGGTCAATCAGCAAAAGTACTTCGCTTCCACTGACGGCTCATACATCGACCAGGACGTTCACCGTCTGTGGGCGCCAACCACTGCCACTGCGGTGGACAAGGCCACCAACCGCTTCCGCACACGCGCCAGTCTGGCCGCGCCAGTGGGCATGGGTTACGAATACTTCGACGCGCTACCCGAACACAAGGTCAAGGCCGCTGGCGGCGTGGCGACCTTGTACACCAAGTCTTGCGACATCATCGAAGACGCGCGCGCGTCCGGACGCCAGGCCCGCGAAAAACTGTCCGCCAAGTCGGTGGAGCCGGGCAAATACGATCTGGTCCTCAGCCCAGAACACCTGTTCCTGACGATCCACGAATCGGTGGGCCACCCGACCGAACTCGATCGCGTGCTGGGCTACGAAGCCAATTACGCAGGCACCAGTTTCGCCACGCTCGACAAATGGCAGACCAAGAAATTCAAGTTTGGCTCCGAGCGGGTCAACTTCATCGCCGACAAGACCACGCCAGGCTCGCTGGGCGCCGTGGGCTACGATGATGAAGGCGTGCCATCGAAGCGCTGGGACATCATCAAGGACGGCATCCTGGTCAATTACCAGGCTACGCGCGACCAGGCCCACATCATCGGCGAAAAAGAGTCGCATGGGTGCTCGTACGCGGACAGCTGGAGCAGTGTCCAGTTCCAGCGCATGCCTAACGTGTCTCTTGCGCCCGGCAAGGAGCGCCTGAGCCCCGACGAGATGGTCAAGGATGTCAAGAAGGGCATCTATATTCTGGGACGCGGTTCCTATTCGATCGATCAGCAACGCTACAACTTCCAGTTCGGCGGCCAGCTATATTTCGAAATCAAGGATGGCAAGATCACCGGTCCACTCGAAGACGTAGCCTACCAGTCCAATACCCAGGAATTCTGGAACGCCTGCAGCGCCATCTGCGATGAGCGCGACTGGCGCATGGGTGGCTCTTTCTTCGATGGCAAGGGCCAGCCTAGCCAGGTGAGCGCCGTGTCGCATGGATCGAGCACGACGCGCTTCAACGGCGTCAACGTTATCAACACTGCCCGCAAGATCGGTTAAAGGAATAGAGCATGAAACTGTTGAATCAGGACGAAGCAAAGCGCATCTGCGACCGCGTGCTCGGATTTTCCAAGGCCGACGAATGCCGCATCACGATTGCGGGCGAGCGCACCGGGAATATCCGCTACGCGCAAAATTCGGTCTCCACGGCAGGGCTGGTGGAAAACGCGACCCTGACCGTGAGCGTCGCCTTTGGCAAACGCCAGGGCACCGCGTCAGTCAACGAATTCGATGAAAAATCCTTGGAAAAGGCCGTGCGCCGCGCCGAAGACGTGGCCCGCCTGGCGCCGGAAAATCCGGAGTTCATGCCTGCCATCGGCAAGCAGCAGTTCAAGCCGTCGAACACCTTTGTGCGCGAAACCTCGCTCATCGATCCGGACTACCGCGCGCAAGTCGCTGCCCACAGCATACTTGCAGGCCGCAAGAACAAACTGGTGACGGCAGGTTTTTTCATCGATAACACCGGCTTTGAAACCATCGCCAACTCCAACGGCGTATTCGGCCACCAGGAATACACGGACCTCAGTTTCACCTGCACCGCGCGCACCGAGGACGGTCGCGGTTCGGGCTGGGTCACGCGTTCGGCCATCGATGCACGCCGTTTCGATGCGCAGGAAGCGTCGGCAGTGGCCATCGAAAAAGCCCTGCGCTCGGTGGACGCCAGGGCCCTGGAGCCTGGCCGCTATACCGTCATCCTGGAGCCTGCAGCGACCTCGGAACTGGTGGGCCGCATGTTCGGCGCCTTCGATGCCCGCCGCGCCGACGAGGGCCGCAGCTTCCTGTCCAAAAAAGGCGGCGGCAACCGGCTAGGTGAAAAACTGTTCGACGAACAGGTCAATGTCTGGGCTGACCCCTGGGACAAGGATGTGCCAGTGCGCCCGTGGGACAACCAGACCATGCTGCCGCGCGAGCGCACTGACATCATCAAAAATGGCCGCGTGGTGTCGCTGGGGTACTCGCGCTTCTGGGCCCAGAAGCAGAACGCCCGTCCAACTGCCCGCCACGGCAATATGATCATGGCCGGTGGCGGCAAATCGCTCGAAGAGCTGATCGCCGGGACCAAGAAAGGCATCGTTGTCACGCGCACCTGGTATATCCGGGACGTTGATCCGCAGTCGCTGCTGCTCACCGGTCTGACGCGTGACGGTACCTTCTACGTCGAGAACGGGAAAATCAAATACCCGGTCAAGAATTTCCGCTTCAATGAAAGCCCGGTATCAATGCTCAACAATATCGATGAACTGGGCAAGCCGCAGGTCATTGGGGGCGACGAAGTGAACTTCCAGATGGTGATTCCGCCGATGAAAATCCGCGATTTCAACTTCACGTCGGCGTCGGAAGCGGTGTAGGCTGCAGTGGCTTCTCGCAGTTACGACTTCTATTTCACGCGCCTGATGTACGACTCGGGCGATTGGGACGTCGATATCCGCATGCCCAGCAACGTGCTCAATTCGCTGGTCGAATACACCACGCTGCGGGTGGATCCGGCCGAGCGCATCATCGCGCTGTCGGACCCGAAAATGCTGGAGGCGCCGTTCTGCTACATGGCCGGTCACAAGCTGGTGCAGTTCACACCCGCCGAGCGCAAGAACTTCGAGCGTTATGTGAAAGGCGGCGGCTTCGTGTTCGTGGACGACTGCAATCACGATATCGACGGCCTGTTTGCCAAGTCCTTCGAGGCCGAACTGGCGCGCATGTTTGGCCCGAAGGCGCTCAAGAAGATCCCCAATACGCACCCCGTGTATTCAAGCTTCTTCAAGTTCGACGGACCGCCCAACACGGGCAACGAATTGAATGGCTGGGGCGATGACCTGGTCCATGACTACCTGAAGGCCATTGAGATCAACGGCCGCGTACGGGTACTGTATTCGAACAAGGACTATGGCTGCGAGTGGGACTACGACTTTCGTAACAAGCGTTGGCTGGTCATCGACAACACCCGCTTTGCGGTCAATATTATTCAGTATGCTTTGGGAGCTTGATTGTGTCGGAACGTGATGCGCATGCATGGAATGAACAAGAGATTGCCGACCTGACGGCCAAGGTGGGCGCGCTGAAGGCCAGCATGTCGCGGGTCATCATCGGCCAGGACGACGTGATCGAGTCCCTCATCATTTGCCTGCTGGCCGGTGGCCATGCGCTGGTCGAAGGTGTACCGGGGCTGGGCAAGACGCTGCTGGTCAAATCGCTGGCCCAGGCCACCGACATGCAATTTCGGCGCGTGCAGTTCACGCCCGACCTGATGCCATCGGACATAGTCGGCACCGAGATTCTGGAAGAAGACACCAGTACGCGTCAGCGGGTATTTCGCTTCCAGCAGGGACCCGTGTTCACCCAGGTGCTGCTGGCCGACGAAATCAATCGCGCGCCGCCGAAGACGCAGTCGGCACTGCTCGAAGCCATGCAGGAGCGATCAGTGACCTTTGCCGGCCAGACCCACCGCCTGCCACAGCCCTTCTTTGTGCTGGCCACGCAAAACCCCATCGAACAGGCAGGCACCTACCCACTGCCGGAAGCGCAGCTCGATCGCTTCCTGCTGCGCATCGACGTGGGTTATCCGACCGAAGACGAAGAAATGTCCATGGTCTCGCGCACCACCCATGCGGGTCTGGCCGATGCCACCCCGGCCATGGATGTGGCCAGCCTGCTGCGCTTGCAGCTGCTGGTGCGCGATATCGAAATTGGCGAACATTTGCTGCGCTACGCCACCCGCCTGGTGCGCGCCACGCGTCCCCAGGACAGCAAAGTGGGCAGCGTCGTCAAGCACGTCGGCTGGGGTGCCGGACCGCGCGCCGGCCAGGCGCTGGTACTCGCGGCAAAAGCAAGGGCGCTGATGCATGGCCGCCTGGCGGTCACCCGCGACGATATTGGCGCCATGCTGCTACCCGTGCTGGCGCATCGCGTGCTGCGCAATTTTGAAGCCGAAGCCGATGGCGTGGCCATTGCGGACATCCTGCTTGCGCTGCGCAGCGAGATCAAGGTTGACTGAGAAACCCTGATCAATGTTGTCGACTGCCGCGCTGATCGCGCAAACCTCCGATCTTGACCTGATCATCCGGCACGTGCTTGCCGGTCTTGGGCACGGCCTGCACGCGGGCCGGGAACGCGGAGCGGGCGTCGAATTTTCCGAATACCGTGCCTACGCGCCGGGCGACGAGTGGCGCCGCGTCGACTGGAAACTGATGGCGCGCGCCGACCGCTACTATGTGCGCGAGGCAGAACGCGACAGCCACGTGGCCGTCTGGCTATGGCTCGATGCGACAGCATCGATGGCGGAGCCCAGCCGCAGCATCAAAGACCTTAACAAGCTGTGGTACGCGCGCACCATGCTTGCCTGTATCGCGGCTATCGCCCAGCGCCAGGGCGACGCCTTCGGGCTGGTTGTGTGCAGCGGCGAGCGTGTACGTTTTACGCCAGCTGCGCGCGGACCGCGCCAGATGCACCGCGTGCTGGCCCAGTTGACCCGGGCCGAAGCGGTTGGCAGCATGCCGGCCACCGACGCGCTGCGCGCCAGCCTGCATTTTGCCCGTTCACCGAGCCTGATCTTTGCCGCCAGCGATTTCCTGGATTGGCCGTCGGCACAGTCCGAGGCCTTGCTGCGCCTTCGCCGCATGCAGCACGACGTGCGCGCCCTGTGCCTGGACACGCAGGCCGAGCGCGACGCCAGTTTCGCACCAAACGCAGCCTACCGCGACCCGGAGCATGGAGAGGGCGTGTTTCGCTTTGGTGCCGACAGCGCAGCGCACTACCGCCACCAGCGCGACGCACACTTTGCCGACGTGATGGGCCAATTTCGCAAGCATGACATTCCCGCGCTGGCGGCCTGCATCGAGCAGCCGCTGCCTGCCGTTTTGCGCGCGTGGCTCCGTCTGGCGGGGCGCGCATGACCAGCCTGTGGTGGTTCGCACTACCCATTCTGCTGCTGCCTGTGTGGTGGCACCGTCAACGACGACAGCGCAGCAATGCCCAGCCGCTGGCCAGCGCGCGCTTCCTGCCCGCGACCAAGCCGCTGCAGCAGCGCATCTGGCGTTGGGTGGACCGTGTCCTGCTGCTGGTGCGATTGCTGTTGCTTGCCACTGTCATTGCGTGGCTGGCTGATGTGCTATTTCCCTGGCACCGCGACGCCGTGCTGATCGTCCCTGGAACTGACCCAGCCTGGATCGAACAACAGGTCGCCGATACTGGTTTCGCCAAGGCTGAACGGATTTCCCTGCCGTCGTCGGACGCCTTTGGCTGGTTCGCCAGCCATGAGCGCGAGTGGCGTCCGGAGGCACGCATCCTGATCGTGGGCAGCGCGACCATGCCGGCGCTGATGCCACGTAGCGCACATGCGATTACGGTGCGCAGCAAGGTGCATCCCTACCCGAAAACCGAGCATCACATTGCCGTCGTCAGCCAGCGTGCGGCGCGCTGGAAGGCCCTGTTTGCGGCGCTGGATGGCCCGCAGCGCTATATCATCGACCCCGAACCAGGGCCAGGCGACGAACTCATTGTGTGGGATGTGCCGCAGGCGCCACCGGCGGGGCTGCGCGCACCGTTGTGGTGGGTCGGCGACCTTGCCGCTTTCCCTGAGCTGCGCGACGCGCCGGTGGTCGATGGCGTGCGCTATGCGGACAGCCAACGTGGCCGGTTGTGGAGCTCACGCCTTTGGCCTGCCGAAAATGCAGAAGTCGCACGCGCCCAATTCGAAAGCTGGCAACGTCTGCATTTTGCACCCCTGCCTTACACGGTGCCGACGCAGGCCATTGCGCCAACTGCCGGTGCAAGCACGCTGGCCGAGAGCGGCGCACTGCATCGGTTCCTGGCATTCGCCTTGCTCGCCTTGTTTGCACTGGAACGGATACTGGCCCATGCAAGCCGACGCTGACATCATTCGCCGCCTGCTGGCAGCCGCCGTCTGGCGCCGCTTGCCCTTGTGGCTGGCCGTCTTGCTGCCATGGTGCCTGCTGCTGTCTATCCCTGGCGTCCTCGCAGCACTTGCCTGGTCAGCCTGGGATTTCATGCGTCTGCGCGAACGGGTCCACACGGATTGGTCGCGCTGGCTCGATGGCGCGGTTCCGGCGCTCGAGGACAGCAGTGCCTTGCTGGCACATGCCGAGTCGCCACTGGCAATGCTCCAGCGTAGCCGGCTGCTGGCCCGCGTATCCAATGCGCTCAATGCCGCCGCCATTGCCGGCATCGTCAAGGCGCGGGTGAAGTTTGCCTGGTACTGGCCGGCGGTTAGCATACTGGCGGCGCTGCTACTCTGGGGCTGGCAGCATGCACCAGCGAAGGCAGTCGCGCCGCTGCCGCTTGCCGTTCCGAGGAGTGCCCCTGTGAGCGCCCTCGCCATCACAGTCACGCCGCCCAAATACACTGGCGTGGCGGCTTTCACATCCGCTCCGCGCGACTTGCAAGTGCCTCAAAATAGCGCGGTTCAGTGGTGCCTGACACCTGCGCAGGCAGAGGACGAGGTCATCGAGCTCAGTGATGGTCAAACCTTGAAGGTCGGCGCCAAGTGCGCCCGCTGGAATGCGACCGAGTCTGTTTTCTGGCGCTGGCACGGCAAACGCTATAACTTGCGCGTGCTGGCGGACCAGCCGCCACAAATCAGCATTGCCGCACCGCGCGACATTTTGCAAATTTTGCCGGCCAACGCCACCAGCGCCGCCATCAGCGTCATCGTGCGCGACGACTATGCGGTCACTCGCGCCACCATGCACATGACGCTGGCGCGCGGCAGCGGCGAGAATATCCGCTTCAGCGACCGCGAAGCGCCGTTGCCACAATCGAGCGATCCCCATGTACGAAGCTGGACCAAGCAATGGTCCTTGGCCGAACTGGGGATGGAAGCGGGCGATGAGCTGTATTTTTTCATCCGTGCGAGCGACAACGCCGAGCCGTCTCACAGCACTGTCTCGCCAACCTACACCTTGCGCCTGCCAGGACCTGTGGAAGCGGACGATGAATCGGTTGCGCTGCCGACCCTCGTCAAGCCGGAGAATCTGCGCAGTCAGCGACAGGTCATCATTGATACCGAACAGCTGCTGGCCGACGTGAAGAACAATCCACGCCTGCCTGCGGCGACCGTGCGAGCCCGTAGCGAAGCCATCGCGGGCGATCAAGCCATGCTGCGTCGCCGCTATGGCCAATTCCTCGGCGAAGAGTCGAGTATCTTCGGCGCTGACGAGCATGAGGAGCACGACAAACCCGGCGAGAAGCATGATCTGATTGCCGAATTCGGCCACATGCATGACCAGGCCGAGAACGCAACCCTGTTCGACGAGCCCACCAAAAAAATCCTGCGGCGGGCCTTGAGTGCCATGTGGGACGCCGAAAAAGCCCTGCGCGCCATTTCACCGGCGACTGCGCTGGCACCGGAAAACAAGGCGCTGCTGGCGATCAAGGAGCTGCAGCAAGCCGACCGCATCTACCTGCACAAGACAGCGTTTGCACCGCCTCCCTTGAAAGAGGAGATCCGCATGACCGGCGATATTGCCGGCACCAAGAGCTATCGGCGCGAGCAGGGCGGTGCCGCAGACGAGCTGCCAGCGGACATGCGCGAACTGCTGCATGCGCTTGATGGCGACGGCGCCCTGCCTGCGCTCTGGAGTCGCACAGCGCATGACTGGATACGCACCCGCATTGGCAATGACGAACAACGTCTGGAAGCTCAGCGCGCGGTCCAGGATGTGGCAGACGGCTGTGTCAAGTGTAGGCCCGTATTGCGTGCCTGGTTGCGCGGCGCCTTGGGACCGACCAGCATACTGCTTCAGGCCACGCCGCAGCTGGAAACACCATTCACGCGTGCCTGGCGCAAGGGAGACGCACCATGATTGTGGTCGCACTGATTGCGCTGGCGGGTGTTCTCAGCGCAGGGCTTTATCTTTGGCGACGCCAGTGGCTGGACGCATTGCTGGTGTTGTTGGCAGCGGCAGGATTGGCAGGCCTGGTGGGCGACTTTTCGCTCCCTGGTGCGGCAAACAAGCGCGCGATGCCTGTGGAAGGCGATGGCCTGCGCGCGGCGCAATGGCACGATCTGCCCGCACAAAAAATCGATTGGAAGGCGCCATCCGGCGACACGCTGCAGCTTGATTTTCCACGTGTGGCGACGCCCGGGCGCATGTTTCGGCTGACAGCCACCATGCCATCGGCGGCCAACCGTCGCCTGCAATTGTTGGCCGAAAATGGACAATTACTGGCCGAAGCGACGGGCGATGGCAAGGCCTTGACGGTGCAGTGGCTGCCACCATTGGCCGAAACGCTGGTACTCAAGGCTAGGCTGCTCGATGGCGCTGGAACGCTGATCGACCAGGGCCCAATTCCACTGCAGGTGAAAGCGGCTACGCCCCTGCAGGTACTGGGCCGGTTTGGATCTCCCTCGTTCGATGCCACGGCGCTGAACGGCTTGCTGGCCAATTCCGGTGCGGTGCTGGACTGGCAAGTCACACTAGGCAAATCCATCACGCGTAGCGAAACTGCGCGCACACCCGTCGCGAAGCCTGATCTGCTGGTGGTCGACGCCGCTCACGTGGAGCAGTCGTCGGAAAGCGCGCGCGCGGCCCTCCTTGCCCAGGTGGCTGCAGGTACACCACTGCTGGTCCTGGCCGGGAATGCACATGACAGCGCACTGTGGGCGCGCCTTCTGCAATTGCCGCTCAAGGAGCAGCCCGAGGCCAAACCAGCGGGCACGCCGCTGGCCTTGACCAGTGCGCCGTTCAATCCAGGCACTGCGCCTGGCGCATGGAGCGTTGTGGGTGACCGCATCTGGTCGCGCAACTGGCACAAGGGGCGCGTCGTCTGGTTGGGCGTGAGCGACTGGCACCGGTATGCGATCAGCGAGCCTCAGGCGCTGGGAAACTGGTGGCAGGATGTGCTGGACCGCGCTGGCATCGTGCGCCCGGAACAAGTTCAATGGTTGGAGCCTGAAGAAATGGCTTTGCCGGGACAGCGCCTTGAAGTGTGCACCCACGGTGTGAGCGGCGAGGTCACCTTCCCAAGGCTTAAACAGACCTTGGCGTGGCAGCGCCGACCGGACAAGGTCGATGCGCAATGCGTGGCTGTGTGGCCCGCCACGTCGGGCTGGCTGACGATGCAGTCCGGTAGCCAGTCGGGCCAGCTGTATGTGTACGCGAACGACGATTGGTCACTGTGGCAAAAGGCGCAGCGCCGTTTGGCCACTGCACGTTACGCGGCGCGCACGCCAGCCCTGCAGGCAGTGAGCAGTAGGCGCTTGCCCGGTTGGCCGTTCGCCCTGCTGTTTGCGGCGGCAATGCTGTTGCTATGGTGGCGAGAGCGGCGCCAGGCCTAGCCCTGGTGGTCCAGCATCCATGCTTTAAGCCCGGTCACCCAGCCTTTGGCCGGCAGATTCATGCTCTTCTTGATGGCGTTGGCGCGCTCGTACAAAACGCTGAAATCGATTTGCGGCGACTTCTTGAAGGCGATGACAACGATGTTCGCGTCATGCACTTCGGGCAGCCAGACGACGGCATCAAACACCAATTCCATGTTCTGCAGGTTCTTGTCGTAGTTTGAAAAGTCGCCAAAGACGTTGGTGGTCATGATGCCGTCGTCACTCAGGCAGTCGAAACACGCTTGATAGAACTCGGGCGAGTCGAGTACCGGCCCGCGCGCCTCTTCGTCATACAGGTCCACCTGTAGCACATCGACCGTGCCATGGTTGGCCGGATTGCAGACGAAATCCATGGCATCCATTTCGCGCACGTCGAGCCGGTTGTCGTTGGGCGGCAGGCCAAACAGGGCATGACAGATGGCGATGACGTTGGGATTGAGTTCTGCGACCGTGACTTTCGCTCCCGGAAAGCGCGCGTAACTGAACTTGGTGAGCGCAGCGCTACCGAGGCCCAATTGCACAATGTGGCGAGGCTGGTCCAGGAACAGCATCCACATCATCATCATCTGGACGTATTCAAGCTCGATATTGTCCGGCTTGGCCAGGCGCATGGCGCCCTGTACCCATGAGGTACCCAGGTGCAGCGAGCGCACTCCCTTGAATTCGGTGGTGGTGGCGGGCGGATGGCCCGGCGCGTCAAAACGGCTGGTGGAAGAAGCTGAAGTCATACCCCAATTTTACGCTGAGCGCGCGTGTGAAGGCGCTTAAGCGGGCAGAATCAGCGTGACAGTGAGCCCACCGCCATCGCGATTGCCCAGCGTGATGCGCCCGCCATGCGCTTCGGCGATTTCACGCGCCAGCGCCAATCCCAGGCCGGTTCCGCTGCGTTTCGTTGAGTAGAAGGGCACCAAGGCATTGGTGAGTACGGCGTCGTTCATGCCCTGGCCACGGTCCATCACCTCGATGCGCAACATGCCCAGGGCGAGCTTGACCTGCAGGACAACCTGTTCCGGCGCGGAGCCCGATTCATGGGCATTTTTCAGCAAATTTAACAGCGCCTGCTCCATCTGCGCCGCGTCGAAGTTGGCCGGCTCTGACGGTAGCGTGCCGACCACTGAGAAGCTCACTTCCGAGGACAGCCTGTCAACAAAACTGTCCCAATGGACTGTCTCCACGTTCGGTGTCGGCAGCTTCGCAAAGCGCGCGTAGCCGCGAATGAAGGTTTCCAGATGACGGGTGCGCTCGCCGATGGTTTCAAGAATTTGCGGCAGGCGTTCGGTCTGCCCGCGCCGCACCAGCTCCGAGCCGGAATGCGCCAGCGAGGTCAGTGGGGCCAGCGAGTTGTTCAACTCATGGCTGATGACGCGGATGACTTTTTTCCAGGTCTGCACTTCCTGCCTGCGCAATTCCTGGGTCAATTGACGTAGCAGCAGTAATTCGTGTTTGCGGCCATTGAGGCTAAAGCTGCGGCGTGCCAGGTGGTAGACCTCTTCCTCGTCGCCGCCGTTGGCCGTAAACAGTCCGTCGCCGCCCCGTGCCAGCGCGTCGCCCAATGCCGGCGAGGCTTGTTTCAAGATCTCGCTCAAGTGATGGCCTTCGAGTTTGCGCCCCTCGTTGAGCAACTGGCGCGCGGCCAGGTTGGCATACACGATGGCGCCGCCGGTTGCCGCGTCACCTACCAGCAGCATGGCCACCGGCGTGTTCTGGACCATGGTATCGAGCAGCAGTTCACGCTGCACCAGCGCCAGGCGCTGCTCGCGCAGTACATTGCCAAGCGCATTGTGGGCCTGGACCAGATCGGCCACTTCATCGTTCAAGGGCCAATGCAAGCCGAACGAAAAATCGCCGTCCTTGTAGCTGGTGACCGTTCCTTCCAGGGCGCGAAACAGGGACAGGATGGGACGGATTTGAGCGCGCATGGTGATGATCGCAATCGGCGCCACGCAGGCCAGGCTGATGGCCGTTACCAGCACAGCGCGGTTGGGCAGCAGATAGTCCAGGCCCAACGCAATCACAATTCCCAGTGCCAGCAAGGTCAGCACCAGCGCTGACCAGCGTGTGACCAGCGATAGCCGCATGCGCGGATGTGGCGCCATCACGGCCTTGCGATACCCAGGCGTTCCATGCGACGGTACAGCGCCTGGCGCGACAGGCCAAGTTCTGACGCTGCCTGCGCCACCACGCCGTGGGCGCGTGCCAGTGCCTGGGTAATGGCATCGCGGTCCGGCTCCGCTTCGGCCAGCGCGATGTGCGCCAGTGGCAGTCCCAGGTCAGCGGCCTTGATCACATCACCGGACGCCAGCAGACTGGCACGCGCCATCACGTTTTTCAATTCACGCACATTGCCGGGCCAACCATGCGCCACCAGGGCCGCCTGCGCGCCCGCGTTGAGCGTCTTGGCGCCGGACAGGAAGCTGGCGGCCAGTGGCAGGATATCGGCTGGACGGGCAGCCAGTGGCGGCAAGCGCAGTTCGATCACGTTCAGGCGATAGAACAGATCTTCGCGGAAGGTCCCGGCCCGTATCATCGCATTGAGGTCGGCATTGGTCGCGCTGATGACGCGCACCTTGACCTGGCGCTCGCGGTTCGATCCCAAGCGCTCGAAGCGTCCGGTTTCCAGCACCCGCAGCAGTTTCATTTGGCCGGCCAGCGGCAGGTTGCCTATCTCGTCGAGGAACAGGGTGCCGCCGTCGGCAGCTTCAAATTTGCCTTCGCGCGCCTTGGAGGCACCGGTGTAGGCGCCAGCTTCGGCGCCAAACAGTTCTGCTTCGATCAATTCCGCCGGCAGGGCGCCGCAATTGAGCACCACGAAGGGGCCGTCGCGCACCGAGGAATTGGCCTGGATGATTTCTGCGATGCGTTCCTTGCCCGTTCCATTTGGCCCGCTAATTAGTACTGGTACGTCCGAGCGCGCCACCTGACAGGCCAGGTGCAGCACGCGCTCGGTGGCCGGGTCTTGCCACACCACGCCGCGCAGGTCGAAGCCCTGTTCCAGGTCGCGCCGTTGTTTGCGCTCGCGCTGGGCGTGTTGCAGCAGGCTGCGGTTGGCCTGGCCCAGCTCAATCAGATTGGTGACGGTGGCCAGCAGGCGATTGTCATTCCAGGGCTTGGACAGGTAATCGGCCGCGCCTGATTTGATCAGGTCCACGGCCGCATCGAGATGGGTCCAGGCAGTGAGCAGGATGACGGGCAGGTCGGGGTGGCGGCGCCGGATTTCCTTGAACAGCGCCGTACCTTCCTCACCCGAGGTGGTATCGGCGGTGAAGTTCATGTCCTGGATGACCAGGTCCACGCTGTTTGCCGCCAGCAGCGCCAGGCCCTCATCGGGTGAACTGGCGCGCAGGGCGTCGATGTCATGCAGGGAAAACAGCACCTCGAGGGCGATGGCGACCGCTGCGTTGTCGTCAATAATCAGTACAGTAGGCATGGGCGCTAGCATACCACCGGCCACCGCACATCAGGCACTGCGCGTGGCCGTCGCTGGCGAAATCGTGGCCGCACGCCAGGCTGGCCCATACACGGCCAGGATACCCAGCGCAATGAACACGCCCGCGCCCACAAACAGATAGTCAAGCGGCAGCTTGGTCATTTCCAGTTTGCTTACCAAGAGCTGATTCAGGGCGATGGCCAGCATCACACCGGCGACCACACCGCCGCTGGTGATCATGACGTTTTCGGCGATGAAGTAGCGCAGGATGTCGACCCGGCGCGCGCCGAGGGCACGCCGCACGCCAATTTGCTTGCGGCGCTGGGTGACCCACAGACTGGCCATGCCAACGATGCCGCTGGCGGTAATGATCAGCAGCAGCGCGCTGACTGTAATCAGCATCCAGGACAGTGCCATGTCCGCACGATAGCGCGCCTGGCGGTCGCTCGTGACCGTCCTGGCCTTGACGATAACGGGAATGCCGGCCATCTTGGACAGGCCAGCCTCGGACTCCTTCATCACGCGGTCAAGTTGCCCCGGCTCGGTGCGCACCGTGTAGGTCGCGCCGGGAATGCCGCCATAGCCGCGCAGCGGAATAATGGACGACATTTCGCCGGTTTCACCGACCTGTGCATTCTGGCTTTGCAGGCGCTCGACAACCCCGACGATCTGCACGCCGCGCGCCTCTTCGCCGGTTCCGAAGTACATGCTGCGTCCGGTGGCGCTCTGGCCAGGCCACAGTTTGTCGGCCAGCGCTTTGGAAATGATGGCGACCTTGGGTGTCTCGTCACTTACTTGCTGGTCCACTTCAAGCAAGTCGCTGCTATTGAAGTCGCGCCCTTCGACCAGTTTCATCTTCCAGGTCTTGAGCAAGCCTTCGCCCGAGGTATAGGCGGAGGAGTCTGCGCTTTGGTTGACCTGCTTGCGGTCGATCGCCACGCTGGTGGTGTTCCCCGAACGTGACATCGGTATCTGATTGACGTCCGCCACCGATACCACGCCGCCGATGGCGCGCAGCAGGGCGCGCTCGCGCTGCTGCAGCGACTTGTCAAATTCTGCCGTCTCGCGGGTCAGGTAGCGGGTCGACACGTAAAACACTTCGCTTTCATCGGCGATGCCGCTAGGGCGTGCCACGACTTCCTGGCGCACGTTCACGATGTGCAGGGCATTGGCCAGAATCGCCAGGCTGATGGCCACTTGCAGCGCCACCAGAACAGCGCCTGTCTTGTTGCGCAATAGCGCGGAGAGGATGGGATTGATCGACATGATGGTGTCCGTTCTTTCGCGTTATTGGGATTTGAGCTGCATCGCCGGCGTGACCTGGCAGGCACGCCAGGTGGGCAGCAGGCCTGCCAGCACGGCCGCGAGGACCGACAGCACGAAGGTAAATATCAACATCATCCAATCCATGTGGGCGATGGTGCCCATTTGCTTGGACTGCATGGCAATGAGGGCCAGGGCGGCGACGGCCAGCAGCAGGCCGAGAACCCCGCCCACCAGCCCGACGACTGCCGTCTCGACCAGGAACTGGCGGAAGATCTCCTTGCGCGAGGCGCCCAGCGCTCGCCGTATGCCAACTTCAGCGGCGCGCACCGAAAATTTTGCCAGCAGCAGGCCGATGGTATTGACCAGGCAAAGCAGCAAAAAGCCAAACGCCAACCAGGCCGACAGCTTGCTGTCATTGGCCACGACCTTCACATAACTCATCCACTCCATCGTGTTGTACAACTTGTTTTTGGCCCCACGTGGCATGCGTCCGAGCTTGCGCTGTTCGCTGGCATAGCCGTCGATGTAGTCCTGCAGTTCGGCGCGCGCTGCCACCGAGGCGGTCTCGAACCAGAACTGGATAAAGGTGCAATCGGAGGCCATCAAGGCGTCGTAACCGGGGCCGGGATTGCCGGTGCAGTTCATGCTGCCCGAAGGGCTGGACTTGTTGCGGATGGCGGTGGAAAAAGGGATGAACAGTTCTTCGGCATTGCTAAATTTTCCGGTGCCGATCAGCCTGTAGTAGTGCGGCAGCGGCGCGAATTCATCGAGCACGCCGACGATCTGGAAAGGCTGGCTCATGATGGTCAAGCGCTGGCCAACCGGATCGGCATTGCCGAACAGCTTCTCCGCCATTGCGCGGCCCAGCACCACCACGTTGGCGCCGGCGGCGTCGTCTGCCTCGCTCCAGGCCTGGCCATGCAGGAAGGGCGCCTCGAACATGGCAAAGAAATCATGGGTAGTGGCCATGCCTTCGCCTGGGAAGACGCCAATGTCCTTACGCTGAGGTTCAATTGGCGCGGAGATGCCGAAAATGGCCGTGCGGCGTTCGGCATGGCGCGCGGCGAGCAGGTTGCGCGCGTCCGGGTAGCTCATTTGCTTGTCGTTGGGTTCTTCACCCGGCGTGTATCCCTTCGTCGGTCCCACATCGAACACTGGAACGAACAGGCGTTCGCTCTTGTGTGGAATCGGGTCGCCCGACATCACGTGCAAGATGGTCAGTGTGCTGACGCTGGCCGCAACGCCAATGGCCAGGGTGAGCACCATCAGGGCGGTCAGCGCCGGATTGCGCCGCAGGCTGCGCAGGCCAAGCATGAAATAGTATTGAAACACGGCGCGCTCCTTAACCGGCGTGGCCGCTAGTGGCGGCCTTGGCGTCAAACAGGGTAGGGGACTTGCGCACCAGGTCCGACACCTGGCCGTCGATGATGTGCACGTTGCGCTGCGAGCGCACGGCCAGCTCCGGATCGTGGGTGACCATCAGGATGGTGGTGCCCTGGGCGTTGATCTCTTCCAGCAGTTCCATGACACCGCGCGCCATCTGGGTGTCCAGGTTACCGGTCGGTTCATCGGCCAGCAGCAGCTTGGGCGAGCCGGCCAGCGCGCGGGCGATGGCCACGCGTTGTTGCTGTCCGCCGGACAGTTCGGCCGGATAGTGCTTCATGCGCGAGGCCAGGCCCACCTTGGCCAGTGCGTCTTCGATGCGCTCCTTGCGCTCGGCCGCGTTAAAGCCGCGGTAGCGCAGCGGAACGTCGACATTGTCGAACAGGGACAGGTCGGGGATCAGGTTAAAACCCTGGAAAATGAAGCCGAGTTTTTCGTTGCGCAGGCGCGAACGGGCGTTGTCATCCATGCCCTTGACGTTGACGCCATCAAGGATGTATTCGCCGTCGGTAAATTCCTCCAGCAGACCGGCGATGTTGAGAAAACTGGTCTTGCCCGAACCGGAAGGGCCGGTCACGGTGACGAATTCGCCCTTGTTCACCTGGATTTCGAAGCCGCGCAGCGCGTGGGTTTCGATCATGTGGGTGCGATATACCTTGCTCAAGTTGGACATGCGCAGCATGGAAATTCCTTCAGGGTGGGTTTAATTGTTAATGGAGACGCGTGCAGCATTGGCGAATGTATCGGTGCCGGCAATGACGACCTTGTCGCCGGGCTTGAGTCCTGCAATGATTTCAACGGAAGACACGCTGGTCGCGCCCATCGTGATCGGGGTGCGCACGGCAACACCGTTCTGCACCACGTAGGCGAAGCGTCCGCCCTCGCTTTCGACAAACGGGCCACGCGGTACCAGCACCACGTTCGGCTTTTCATCGATCAAAAGGCGCGCAGTCACGCGCTGGCTTTGACGCAGCCCCTTTGGCTGCTCGCCATCAAAGCGCACGCGTGCCAGCACCTGGTTTTTCACCACTTCAGGCGAGAGCGCCGACAGCTTGCCGGTCGCCTTGACGCCACCGAGTTCGATTTCGGCCGTCATCCCCAGGCCCATGTCAGCCACATAGCTCTCTGGGACTTCCAGTTCCACTTCAAGGCGCGACAGATCCACCAGCGTCATGAGGGCTGTGTTGGCGGCTACCACACTGCGGTCCTGCACGGACAGGGTGCCGATAAAACCATCGACCGGCGCACGCACGCTCAGTTCATCGACGCGGCGCTGTGCATTGGCCATCGACAGGCGCTGGCGATCGAGTTCATTGACCTTGGTCTTCAGAGCCAGCCCCACATCGTCGCCCTCCAGCGCGGCGGCTTTGGCGGCGTGACTGGCGCGAATTTCCGCCGACTTCAGGGCGTCCTTGGCCTTTTGAAAATCGATCTTGGCAATCACGCCATCGTTGGCCACGGCCTGATAGCGCTCCAGCGTGCGCTGGGCCGAAAGGCGGTCGATTTCGGCGGTATCGGCGTCGCGCTGGGCCAGCAGCTTTTGCTTGCGCGCCAAAATCTGCTGGCGCGCCACTTCCGCTTCCAGTTGCTGGTAGCTCGATTGCTCGCGCTTGAGGGCGTCGGACAGGTCGGGCGACTCCAGCAGCGCCAGGATCTGGCCACGCTTGACGGTGTCGCCGGCTGCCACTTTAAGTGTCACGGTCGATGGCGCTGTCGAATACAGGGTCGGGCTGACGGCAGCGACCACGCGGCCATTGACGGCGGCGTCGCGAATCAAGGTGCCGCGCGTGACTTCGGCCACCCGCAGGCGCGAAGCGTTGATGGACTTGTCGCTGCTGCGATAGCCGGAAACGAGCAGCGCGGCCACGACGACGACAGCGGCGACGCCAGCTGCGATCAGCGCCCGGCGCCGCTGTTTGACTGCGGGCGCCGCGCTGATGACGGCGTCCTGGGAAGATGTATCACGGATCATGGTGGCAATGGTTGGCAACGATGCAAGCACTTATGCAGGAACTGTGCCATCGCCTAGCTGCTTGATTTTCAAGGCTTTTTATATCCGGTGTGACTGTCCATGCTGTCCGTACAGGACGCGCGGACAGGCTGCGGACACAGGCTTGTGCTTTGCCACAATGACACCATATGCGGGCGGTGATGCCGGCAGCCGCTGTGCTAACTACTGAAAGAACGCATGTCCACCGCTTTTCGCCTGCCTGTGGCTTCCTTGTCCTCGCTCTGGCAGCGTGCCCTGCACACCTTGCGCAGTCTGGCCTTGATTCCCGACCCGGAACCAGTCGACTATCCCTTCGCTGCCAGCGACGTCGCCCAGATGCACCGCCTGTGCAGCGACCCGGACGCGGCGGCCATCGATGACGCCAGCTGGAAGGACCTGATGCTGGACCAATACCGCGAAAGCTTGTCGCAGGAAGTGAGCATCTTCGGCCAGCACGCGCTGTACCAGCGCCTGCGTGCCGGGGGCGGCGAGGTCCATCGCGACAATGTGGCAGCGCTCCTGGCCGACCCTGCGCGAGCGCAGCAACTACGACGCGACTGCAAGTCGCTGCGCCACGCCGACACCCAGATTGCCACCCTGCTGTTCGAAGATGCAGCGCCACCGGTGCCCTGGTGGGCCGCACGCACCTGGCCCTTGCCCTTTTTGCTGATCGCTTCAATCGGCGCCGTGGTCTGGTCGCCCATGGCCTGGCTGGCTACCGGTTTGATTCTCTACCTCCTGATCAGCACCCAGATGCGCTATCACGAGCGGGTCGAAGCCTGGCAGCGCGCAATGGGCTCCCTGCACATGCTATTGCGTGTGGTGCGCCTCTTGGATGGAGCTGATGCCGCTGCGGCGGGCAAACTCAATCAACAATTGACACGTTCACCCCTGGTCAACTTGACGCCGGGCCTGCGCGGCTACCTGGACTGGTTTGCGCTGGCCAACCTGAACCATTATTTCAAGGGTGTGCGCCTGGTGCAGGCCAGGCTGGACTTCTTGCGCGACTGTTTTACCCGCGTGGCCAATCTGGAAGCCGATGTGGCGCTGGCCCGCCATCTGCACGCGGTTCCCGCGTTTTGCTGGGCTACCAAGGGAGAAGCGGGCAAGCTGACCCTGAGCGATACGGTCCACCCATTGCTGCCGCACGCCCAAGCACTGAGCGTGGACCTGGCCGGCAAGGGCGCCTTCATCTCCGGCCAGAACGGGATCGGCAAAAGTACCTTGCTGCGCACCGTAGGGCTCAATCTGGTGGCAGCGCGCGCGTTTGGATTTTGTTATGCGCGCCAGGCGCTGGTGCCGGACCTGCCCGTGTACACCAGCATGCAGAGCGAAGACTCGATGCTGGGCGGTGAAAGCCTGTACATGGCCGAACTGCGGCGCGCACAGGAATTGCTGTCCGCGGCAAACGGCCCGCACCCTGGCATCTGCATCATCGATGAAATTTTCAGGGGCACCAACCATCTCGAGTCGGTGTCGGCTGCCGCGGCCGTGCTGGACGTACTGGCCGCCCAAGGTTTGGTGATAGTCTCCTCCCACAACCTGGTACTGGGCTCACTGCTGGCACAGCGGCTCACACCCCTGTGCGTGGCACGCACGGAGCTAGGCGAGCTGTCACTGACGCCCGGCGTGCTGGCGCATACCAATGGCATCGCCTTGCTGGGGCAGCGCGGCTTTGGCAGCGCCGTGGAGGCACGCGCGGGCAAGGTGTTCGACTGGCTCAGCGGCTACCTTGCGCATCCCGGCGACTGCAGCGGCGTGCTCGCTAGCGCAGCTGTTGCAGCACCCATGCCTTGACTTGCTCGGTGTCCGCGATCGGCCCAGGGTACTGGCGGGACGGGACCCAAGGCTGATTGTTGCCGCGCTGTCGACCGCGATAGACTTTCTGCGCAAAGGTCAGCGTGCCCAGTGCGCTCGGCAGATCAACCGTGCGCACATCCATGTACAGCGTGTCTGCGCCTGTGGTTTGACCCAGGTGCAGCGCGCCGGGAAGGGCACGCACCGCGTCTGCAAAGTCGAGGCAGGAGCTCACGCAATTTGAATCGGTCACCAGGACTGCGCGCGCCTGGGATAGGGCCGCTGCCGGCAGCACGGTCGCTGGCGCTGGTGTAGGCAGCGACTGGCGCTCGAAGTGCCCGCCCTTGGCAAGTGACTTTTCCATGCGCGCGTACAGAGTGGTGAAGGTCGTGGGCGCATCGCTGCCATTGCCGAACTGGCGACGATGGCGCGCGATGATCGCGGCAAGATGTTCAAGGTTCCCCTTGCTCACTCGCCATTCCGAATACCCTTGTTCGCCTTGCCGCGCCTCGATCGCATCGAGGAAGGGCTTGCCGTACGGGCAGCCAGCACGTCCTCACCCCACTGCGAATCGCCGCCGCCATTGCCGCGCGTATCAAATACCACCAGGGCGGCGTCGCGCAGCGTGGGCATGCGCGCAATGAGCGCTTTCAGTTCGGCTTCCTGTTCCGGTCCCGGTGCAAATTCAGGCAGATGCACCCACCAGGTGTCCGCTGCCACCTGCTCGATTGTCGAGTGCTTCGAGATGGGCGGATTAGCGACCTCCCACTGCTTGTAATAGGCGGGGCGCGCGATGCGATTCCATTCCAAGGCCATCTCGCGCACTGCATCGGCCTCGGCGAACGTGCAGCGGCGGTATTGGCGCGGCGCCAGATCGTCGTCCAGGAAGAAGTAATACATATACATGGCCTTGACCGCAGGCGAATCGAGCAAGTTAAACAGCCCGGGCAGCACGTCGTCATTCATCATGCTGTCCGGTGTGCGGCCGTCGCACGCGCGTAGTTCGGCGCCTATTGCAGGCAAGGGCACTGGCCACTGCGCAGCGCGCCCGCTCACGACATAGCGATCTCCCGTGCGGTTGATGACAATGCCTGGCCAGGCCATATGCCGAGATTGGGTATTGAAATCGACCTGCAGGTGAATGTCCGCGAAGCCGGCCGCATAGCGCGCAAGCAGGCGTTTTTCGTCCGCCAGCGAGCGCGCCTTGCGCGCACTGGCGCTGGCCACGCGATAGCCTTCTTCCATCGTGCGACTAAACGCGGGATCGGCGCTATCGATGGCGCCAGGATGGTTTTCCTGCAGTGTACGGTGAACGAAATCGAGGTCGGCGCGAGCCATCTCCGGCCAGTGATTCTCTGCCCCTTGGGCCTGGGCGCTAAGGGCCAGCACAAGCGCTAACAACAGACTAGGGCGCAATTGCTACTTCCTGCGGAGCACTGCTGCGGCGCCGATTCTGCCACAGGCGGGTGAGGCCATACATCAGCACCAGGATGCCCGCCCAGGCCGCGTACACGACTGGCAGCGAGGCCACATAGCCATCGGGCCAGAAGGCGTGGCCATTTTCGAAACGCGGTCCGCTGCCAAAGCGCAGGTCGTAGTACAGATTGCCCAGGAAGTGAATCACGGCGATGTGGATCACGTAGAAAAACAGGGGCGAACGACCGAACACCAGCAGGATTTTGTTTTCGCGCATGCGTTCGAACAGCGCCAATAACAGCAGGCCGATGCCGCAGGTGACGCACAGGTAGAGCAGTGAAGGCGGGTATTTTTCTACCCGCATGAAGGACATCAGGTCGAACATGAAGCCGCGACCTTGCGCAGCCCATGGCAGCGGATCGCCATAGGCATTGAAGGCACGCAGTACCACAAAAGTGAGCAGCAGCGTGCCGGCGCCTGCCAGCAGAAAGCTTTCACGTCGCGCGCGTGCCCAGGTGAACACGGGACCCATCGCGTATCCGGCAGCGATCAGGCCGATCCAAGGCATCAGCGGATACTTGAACACGATCCCTTCCACACCCCAGATCCCCGACAGCTGGAAAAAGCCGCCCTGATGCCAAGCCATCCAGAGCAGGCTTTTCGATTCGATGTAGTCCAGCGCGTTGTGTGGCAGGATCAGCAGCGCCGCGATCAGGCCGATCGCGTAGCGCGGCAACCAGACCAGGGCCGAGAGGGCCAGCATGCCGGCGCCCAGCGCCCAGATCACCTGCAGGATGACGACCCGGTAGCCAAACTGCCAGCTGAAACTGATCCACGTCACTTCCAGGGCCAGCAACATCAAGCCGCGCGTGGCCAGGTAGCGTGACAGGGCCGGCACACCACTGCCTGCGCCACGCAGATAGGCTGAACTGCCGGCCAGCAGCACGAAGACGGTGGCGCACAGGTGGGTGATCCAGCGCGTCCAGAACCAGGCCGGGGTGGTGCTGGCCAGGTCTTCGGGATTGAAGGGGGCGATGCCGAAATAGTCGCGGACGTGGTCCAGTGCCATGAGCGCAATGACGAAGCCGCGCAGCATGTCGATGGCAGGCACCCGGGCGGGTTTTTGCATGACGATTTCCTTGGAATGTAATTTTGACCACATCGTCGCATATGCAGACGGCGAAGGGCAAAATTTTTGGTATGTATGCCGATGGCAAACCCCGTCGTCCTCGCGCGGGGACGACCGCAAGCGGTCGTGCGCCAACGCATGCGTTGGCCCATTTCAGCATGCTCAGTATGGGTCCCCGCTTGCGCGAGGACGACGTGCTAGGTGCTGGTGGGGATAGCTTATCTACCTTGATCCGAAGTTGATACGTCGTCCCCAAGAGTTGGCCCGCCGTCCCCACAGTTGGCCCGTCGTCCCCAAGAGTTGGCCCGTCGTCCCCACAGTTAGCCCGTCGTCCCCACGAGTTAGCCCGTCGTCCCCACGAAGGTGGGGATCCATACTGAGCTTGGCCCGCATGGTGCCATCCAGCTGATGATCGCTGCGGCGCGGGTTACACTCTGCTACCGTCAATCATGCTTGGAACTTCTATGCGCATTTTGCTCTGCCTTCTTTGCCCCATCCTGCTAAGCGGCTGCCCCGCCGGTTTCGCGCCCTTGATCGGCACACCGGCCGGCCAGGAAGTGCACAAGGAAGTCGTGGTCTACTACGGCGCGTCCGATGGCGAGCGCGGGCTCACGATTGTGGCCCAGGACGTGGACTACAAGTACGACCTGATTTTTTCGCCCGACGGAAACCGCAAGGGCGTGCGCCTTGAAACGCGCCTGCGCTACAAGATCCGCTACGAGAATGGGGAAACGCGGGAGCTGCCATTCCTCGAGTCGGGAACCTCCAACAGTTCCAGCAGCCGCCTGCAGGGAATCACCAGAATCGCCGATACGCCCTATTGGGTCGGCTATGCCTACACCTACGACAGCAATGAAACAAACAAGGACAGGAACACCAGCTTCTACACCTTCAGCGTGTTTTCCGACACGGCCCTGCGCGCGCACAGCGACCTGCGTGTAGCGAAGGGGCCAATCCGCTACGACCCGGCGCTACGCGCGCTGCGCTACAACGGCCCGACCGGTCCCATGCTGTATCTGGCGCTGGAGAACCGGAGTATCCCAGCACCCTAGGCGCGCTACTTGTCCTGTTTGAGCGGCGTGCCCTTGTCGATCACTTCGTGGCAGTCGCCCTTGAGCGTGGCGTTGTCGTAGTTGGTCCAGCCGTAGCTGTCGACATAGCGCTTGTGCTGCTTGAACTGGGCATTCATGAAGCTCCATTCCAGGCGCTCGCCCTCGTAGCGAATGTCGCCCAAGTCCAGCAGGGTATGGAACACGTTTTCGGTGGCCAGGCGCGCCTTGCGATGCTGCTGCAGTTGCCGGACCTTGTCCGGATGGCGCGTCGCGTACAGGTCCGAATACCAGACAAAGGCCGGTACGTGGAATTCGTACTGGGTATTGTGGCCATGGAAGGCCAGGTTGCAGCTGTTGTCGTACAGGGTCTGGCCATGGTCGGCCACGTACATCAGGGCGGTGCGCTGCTCGGACTTTTTCAGGGTGTCGATGACGCTGTCCAGGAACCAGTCGGTATACAGAATACTGCTGTCGTAGCTGTTGTTGAGCTGCGGCTTGATCTTGGTGTCGGTGTACACCGGTTTGTCCACCCCAAACAGCGAAGGCTGCCAGCGGTCAAACGCGACCGGGTAGCGGTGGCTGTAATTCCAATGGCTGCCCAGCGAATGGAGCACGATGAGCTTTTTCGTAGCCGGGTCGGCAATCGCGTTGCGCAGGGGCCCGAACAGGATCTGGTCGAAATTCGAGTTATTGGTAAAACCGCCCAGATTGAGGAACTGGATCACATCGGCTTCCTTGGCAAACACCGACACGGGCGTGTCAAATTCGCCAAACGACACCTGGTTCGACAGCCAGAAGGTCTTGAAACCAGCTTCCTTGTACGCGGTCAGGAAGGATTTTTCGGCGAAACCGTCTTTCAGGCTTTGCATGGCCGGTTTTCGTGAAATCATCACGGGCACCGATAGCCGCGTGGCCGAGACCGAGGTAATCACGTCGGACAGCATCACCAGGTTGCTTTGTTTGCTCAGCAAGGGATTGGTCTCGCGCTCGTAGCCGTTCAGGCTCCAGCGGTCATAGCGCGAGGATTCACCGATCACCATGACCACCACTTCCGGTACCTGGTCGGGCTTTTCCTGGCGCGCGTGGAAGCTGAAGTGGCTGTTGCGCTCGCCAAGCTCGGCCAGATGCTTGCGTTCCTTGTAAAAATCATAACTGCGCGAGACCAGGCCAAATGGCCAGGAGCTGGCAAACACATCAAATTGCACGGGCAATTGCAGGGCGCGCGGCAGGGCTGGCCAGGCCAGGCCTGTCAGGGCCGCGCCAGCGATGGCCCGGTCTGCCTTGGGAATGCTGGCATCGTCTTCCTCGTCTTCTTCTTCCTCTTCGTCCGTGGAAGCGGAAGCAGACGAGGTGGCCGAGGCCAGGGCCACGGAGGCCACCGCTGCGGCCGGCTTGGCCACCGTCTTGGGCTTGCTGGACGCACTGGCCTGGGGTTTGGCGGCTATACCGAATTCGGCGCCCCAGCCCCACACGCAGGCGCCGCCCAGCAAGGCCAGCAGGGCCACCCAGCGCGAGGCGTCGCCCCAATCCAGGTCGCGCGTGCGGCGCGCGGCCATGAAGGTGGTGATCCACCAGACAACAACCGTCACCATCACGCCCAGCATCAGCCAGACCGTGTTACCCAGGAATTCCATCGCTTCCTTGGGACTGGTCTCGGCAATGATGCCCAAATGGTGGGTGGAGATGCCCTGACCATAATAGGTATACAAGTACACCTCGGTCGGCAGCGCGAGAAAGGCGGGGATCAAGAGCCAGTGAAACCAGGCCGGCCGCTTGAATATGGCCCAGGCCGCCACCCAGGCAATGCATTCGACGCCCAGGATTTGCCAGGGTTGGGACACCGGCTTGCCCATCAGCATAGGAACAAAGGGAACGGCCGATAGCGCCAGGTAGGACAGCAGCAGATACAGGTTCGCGGGACGGCGCAGTGCAGAGAGCATGGGGCGGGCAGGGCGGTTGGCAAGAGGCCGTATTATCGGGCGCTTTTTCCTCACAAGGGCCAAATAATTGCATTTGGGTAGAAAGTGGGCGTAGACTACTTGTCTTCCTGACCAGTCCGTCCCCTGCCGCCGCCCTGCGTGGCCCGCCCCGGACACTTGCCGGGTGGTAAACTGGTTGACCTTGCCGGTATACCCGCTTATACTCGCGAGTTCTCGAATTTATTCTGCACATTGTGTGCGTACCGCAGCCGCTCCCTCGCGAGTGGCTTTCGGCGCCTCCGCTGTCAGGACTTCGAGGCTCAGTTTTAGTCCCCGGGCGTTTGCCCGGGTTATTCATGTTGTATCTTTGTTGGATTTATAACGATGCCAACCATCAATCAACTGATTCGCAATCCACGCGTCGCTCTGACCGTGAAAAGCAAATCGCCGGCGCTGGAAAACAGCCCGCAAAAACGTGGTGTTTGCACCCGTGTGTACACGACGACCCCAAAGAAGCCAAACTCGGCTCTGCGTAAAGTCGCCAAAGTTCGCCTGACCAACGGTTTCGAAGTCATTTCGTACATCGGCGGTGAAGGCCACAACCTGCAAGAACACAGTGTCGTGCTGCTGCGCGGCGGCCGTGTGAAGGATTTGCCGGGTGTGCGTTACCACATGGTTCGCGGTGCACTGGATACCCAGGGCGTTAAAGACCGTAAGCAAGCTCGTTCGAAGTACGGTACGAAGCGCGCTAAAGCTGGCAAGAAGTAATCGTTCGCGATTGCTCTTCGCCCATTAACTAGTTGAACCGACCAGAAACGGTCGAGTAAGTGGATGGTCATGATGGCCACCGCGAGTGTGCTTAGCACGCTCAACTGAAGACTGAAAGGAATTGAAATGCCACGTCGTCGTGAAGTCCCCAAACGCGAGATCCTGCCTGATCCAAAATTCGGCAATACGGATGTCGCCAAGTTCGTCAACGTTCTGATGCTGTCCGGTAAAAAATCGGTCGCAGAAAACATCATCTACGGTGCATTCGAGCACATCAAGCAAAAGTCCGGCAAGGACCCGCTTGAAGTGTTTGCAACCGCGATCAACAATGCCAAACCGATGGTCGAGGTGAAATCCCGCCGCGTCGGTGGTGCCAACTACCAGGTGCCAGTTGAAGTTCGTCCGGTTCGTCGTATGGCGCTGTCCATGCGTTGGTTGCGCGAAGCCGCAAACAAGCGCAGCGAAAAATCCATGCCGCAACGCCTGGGTGGTGAGTTGATGGAAGCCGCAGAAATGCGCGGCGGTGCCATGAAAAAGCGTGACGAAGTTCACCGCATGGCTGAAGCGAACAAGGCGTTCTCGCACTTCCGCTTCTAATCAAGTGGCCCTGCCCTGCAAAGGGTTGGGCCAGGTATCTGTTGTTCGAGGCCGGGCTCATTTTGCTAACAAAATGCTGCTCGGTTTTGTCCATTCAAAGATTTAGGAATAATTATGGCACGCAAGACCCCCATTGAGCGCTACCGCAATATCGGTATCTCGGCTCACATCGATGCTGGCAAGACCACCACGACTGAGCGCGTCCTGTTCTACACGGGCGTGAACCACAAGATTGGCGAAGTGCATGATGGCGCGGCCACCATGGACTGGATGGAACAAGAGCAAGAGCGCGGCATCACGATTACCTCGCTTTCCAGCACATTGGGATCCTAAGCTTAGAATTCCACGTGGACAAGTTGTCGCG